>Ga0334892_1000039_pt1 | contig 211300 bp, 170 predicted proteins | sample GraSluR3_MG_4_FD_207213 | JGI IMG/M metagenome (GOLD analysis project Ga0334892, IMG submission 207213) | Sludge microbial communities from methane-producing bioreactor in Wageningen University, Netherlands - Granular Sludge_15_04-R3 | ecosystem: Engineered > Bioreactor > Anaerobic >... | reverse complement strand
GCGACAAGATAGATGCGACGTTCTTTGATCCCCATAATTCGGCTCCCATTTGTTGGTAACCTTAATTATGAGGCAACGTATCTACCTGACCCCCCGCTACGGTTGCATTAATTATGAGTCAATGCGGTAGGAAGCGATAGACATTGACACCCGGCCCCCAGATGGTATATTCCCTCGTGCCAAAACTTCGCCTATACATCCGAAGATACTACTACCTCGCGCTATTCTGGACGATATCCCTCTTGTCAGAAACCGCCTTGGCGCAGGAGACCGAACGCGCCATATTCCGCACTGACCGAATCAACGCGCTGATCCTCGTGCTGGTCTTCTCCACCGTCGTCATCATATACACCCGCTGGGCACGGCAGGGAAAAACCCTGTTTCTGCGCAAGATTCCCGGCCTCGAAGCCGTCGAAGAGGCTGTCGGACGCGCCACCGAAATGGGCCGACCCGTGCTGTACATCCCCGGCATCTCGGAGCTTGACGAGATAGAAACGATAGCCGGTATCTCTATTCTCGGGCGCGTCGCCAAGATCACCGCGCAGTATGACACGCCGCTGACCGTCCCCGTACGATACCCGCTGGTGCTGGCCGCCGGTCAGGAGGTGGTCGAGCAGGCCTATATCGAAGTCGGCAAGAAGGACTCCTACGACAAGGATATCGTGCGCTATGTCGCCGGCGAGCAGTTTGCCTTCACCGCCCACGTCAACGGCTACATGATGCGGGAGCGACCCGCCACCAATATCTATATGGGCGCTTTCTTTGCCGAGTCACTCCTGCTGGCCGAAACGGGCAACGCTGCCGGGTCGATCCAGATCGCCGGAACAGCGCGCCCCGAACAACTGCCGTTCTTCATCGCCGCCTGCGATTACACCCTCATGGGAGAGGAACTCTACGCCGCCAGCGCCTACCTGTCTCATGAACCGATCATGCTGGGCGGACTCAAAGGACAGGATTTCGTGAAAATGCTGATTGTTTTCGCCATTATCCTCGGCGTCATCCTCACCACCGCCGGTGTCGGCCAGTGGTATATCGACCTGTTTCGGGCCGTATGATGTCGGTATGAGATTATGAAGACCACCGTCCCGATCATAGTTGCCTTCGTTGCCGGAGTCGCCCTGGTCCTGGCATTCTTCTTCGACCAGCGCACGCTCATCGGTAGTCTCTCACAAGAACTGCGTATCTGGCTCTCAATCGTCGGCGGATTCACCCTGCTGCTGGGCGTCGTATCCATTACCCGCGTGAACTTCGCCGCCGTCAGGCAGCGCAAAGAGGGCTGGTTCTACAAACTGATCACCCTGATCTCTATCTTCGCCATGGCGATCCCCGCCCTGCTGCCCTCGTCCTGGTCCCCGCTCTTCGGCCGACAGTCCGGGTCGATCTACGACTGGCTCTTCCTGTACATGGACGCTCCCATGATGGCCACCATGTTTGCCACCCTGGCATTCTATATCGCCTCGGCCGCCTACCGCGCCTTTCGCGCCCGCAGCCCCGAATCCACCCTGCTGCTGGTCACGGCCACCGTGATCATGCTATGGCGCGTACCCATGGGAGAGTGGCTGTTCGAGCAACTGCCCGGCGACATTCCCTTCTTCCTGAATACGTACATCATGAACGGCATCAACATGGCCGTGCAACGCGGGATCATCATCGGCGCCGCACTGGGTGCTGCCTCCATGTCGCTGCGAATCATTCTCGGTATCGAACGCACCTATATGGGGAAGGGTTGATCCGGTGAATATCTGGCAACGCATGCAGCAAATGGACCGGCGCTGGGTCTACCTGATGGTCGGCATCTCGGTGATTATCCCGTTCTTACTGCCGATGACCCTGCCCGTAAGCATCACTCCCGAGGCCAGGATGCTGTATGATTTCGTCGAAGCCCTGCCCGACTCGAGCACTGTCATGCTGGTCTTTGACTACTACCCATCGACCATTGCTGAATGTGAGCCGATGACAATCGCGGCCATGCACCACTTCTTCCGCAAAGACTGCCGCGTCATCACCCTGAGCAACATCCCCCTGGGCGGCCCGACCATGGCCGAGGCCGTGACGCGCGCTATTGCCGAAGAATACGGCAAAGTCTACGGTGTCGACTTCGTCAATCTCGGATACAAGGCCAACTATGTCGCCGTACTCTCCGGCATGGGGCAATCAATCGAATCAATCTTCCCCACCGATAACAGCGGCACACCGCTGTCGCAGTTGCCACTAATGCATTCCGTGGTAAACTACGAGCAGATAGCGTTCATCTTTGAGGTCGCGGACAATGCCACTGCCGATTACTGGGTCTCCATCGTCAACGCCGGCTACGGCGTCCCAATGGGCTGTGGCACGACGGCTGTCTCGGCCCCCAAATACTATGCCTTTGTCGATGCCGGCCAGTTTGTCGGCCTGCTCGGTGGCATGAAGGGAGCGGCCGAGTACGAGCAACTGATCAACCGACAAGGGGATGCCATGGTCGGCATGGGCGCGCAATCACTGGTACACCTGTTGATTATCGCCCTCGTCATTATCGGAAACCTCGGGTTCTTCGTTGGCGGAATCGGCAAGCGTCGGAGGATCGGATGAGCGGTATCGAACTGCTGCAGATCTGGATTATGGCCTTCCTGACCCTGGCCCTGCTCTCCTTCCTCTACAAGGATAATCCGGCCTACAAGCTGGCTGAACACATCTTCGCCGGACTGTCCGCCGGATACTATGTCGGCCTCATCTGGGATACCGTCATCGTGCAGCAGTTGTGGGAACCGTTGATCGCCGGCAAAGTGCTGTTGATCATCCCGGGCGTCCTCGGAATCCTGATGTTTGGCCGCTTTTCGCAGCAGTATTCATGGATTTCTCGTGTATCCCTCGCGTTCGTCATGGGCACTACCAGCGGCATTTTCCTCGTTACCCAGCTTCACGGACTGGTTCTGGCACAGATGCGCTCCACCATGCGGTCCATGGCCGGGGCCGACGGCTTCGCCGATCTGATGCTCTCGCTGGTAATCGTGATCGGTGTCATAGCGACACTGATCTACTTCTACTTCTCAAAGGAACACAAGGGAATTCTCGGCGGTACGGCCAAAGTGGGCGTCTGGTTTATTATGATAGCGTTCGGTGCCCACTTCGGGTACACCGTTATGGGGCGTGTCTCGCTGTTGATCGGACGAGTCCAGTTCCTCATCCAGGACTGGATCGGATCCTTTAATCAGATCATCTGAGGTAACAGCGGTCTTAAGCTGCTTGCTTCCCCGGAAATGTTGAATTACTTTCCCACAACGGAGGGAAACGATGCGAAGAGTATTTGTCTGTGTGATAGCGCTGCTGGTGAGCGCCTGTGGCTACAATCCTGAGGAACCCCTGTACGACACTCAGGCCAACCCGTCCGGATTCCCACAGCAGGCCCTCAGGATGATCAGCCTTGTCGAAACCGACAGCCTGCGTACCGTCGAGCGGGCCAACATCGAGTTCGGTGAGCTCTATGTCAAACACCCCGCCCTGCTCGACGACAGCGACTGGCGGACCATCATCAGCCGCATGGGTTCTCGCTTCACACTGCGAGCAGAGCAGGAACTCAAGAACGGCCTCCCGGGCTTCGAATCCGCCGCCAACTACTACACTCTGGCAGCCTTCGCGCGGCCGGAAGACAAAGCGGCGCAGCGCATGGCCCGACTGCTCGAGCCCTGGCTGCGCGCCAAACAGAGTGGTCACATCAGCAGTGACCTCGAAAGCCCACCCCGAAACTCACAGCAACTCCATCAGCAACTCGAGAGCTTCCGACTCTTCCTGTTCGGGGACTCGCTCAGTCAGATGTTCGCGCGAGAAATGCTCCAGCCGGAACTGGTGAAGTTGATCAATCGGTCACGTGATCTGGTGCGTACCATGCAGGACAACCTGTCACTGGCCGACCGCTGTCTGCTGGCCTCGATGGGAGTGATCGCCCCCCCACCGAACACACAGGCAGTGTTTGCCGATCCGGACATAGCGCTGTTGACCCACCGTCTGACCCGTGTCGGCGATGGTAGTCTCAGGCTGGAGCTGTATTTGTTGCCCCGCACTGCTGTCGCTGAGGACTTCACCGTTGCCGTGAATGCTCGCCTGCCGACCGATCCGGAAGCGGCCAACCCGACTGAGCGACCAGGTGCCAGCTTCGATTTCAGACCCTCACCGTCGACTTCAAGCTGGGCCAAAGGTGAACTGGTTGCCCTCGGACAAATGCTGCCTGTCACCGGCATTGCCGACAGCCTGTGGGTCGGTCTGTACTACGACAGTGACCAGGGCCGCCGCTGGGCGAAACTGGCCAACACACATGACACGCTGCTGACCCTCTCGCGTGCAGGAACTCCATAGGAGGAAGGCGGGTTGTGATTACCTCTTACGTAGATTGTTGCTTGTCAAACGACTGGGCGGAAGATACCATGTCCCAAACACCTGTCCGGGGTATACCATGAAAGTGATCATACCGGTCGCCGGTGCCGGCACACGAATGCAGCCCCACACCCTGTCACTGGCTAAACCGCTCATGACTGTCGCCGACAAACCGGTACTGGCCCATATACTGGATGCAGTCGCCCAGTTGCAACCGGAACACATCACCTTTGTCATCGGCTGCCATGGCGACCAGATCGTCGCCTGGGTGGACCAAAACTGCCAAACACCTCATTCGTTCGTCGAGCAACCCGAATTGCTCGGCCTGGGATATGCCGTCCTGCTGGCACTGGAACCAATGGAAACCGGCCCGGTACTCGTCATGCTTGGAGATACCATCGTCGACGGCGACCTGTCCCGTTTCGCGGCCGCCGGTAGCAACGTTGTCGGCGTATGCCCGGTCGAGATGCCCTCGGCCTTCGGGATTGCAGAACTGCAAAGCGGGCAGATTGCCCGCTTGATCGAAAAACCCACCAGTCCTGTCAGCAATCTGGCCCTCATCGGTGTCTATGCCTTTCAGGATATCAACCCCCTCCGGGATACGCTCCACAAACTGCATGCCGACGGCCGACGAACCCGCGGCGAGTTCCAGCTGACCGACGCCCTGCAGCAGATGATCGACAATGGCGAGGTACTGGTGCCTTTCCGCTTCGAGCGATGGCTCGATTGCGGCCAGCCAGCCTCCATGCTCGAAGCCAACCGCGCCCTGCTGGAACATCTGCCGGAGCCGCCGACACCCGAAGGCGTGACAATCATCCCGCCCGTGTTTATCGCCCGGACCGCGACCGTCACCAATAGCACCATCGGCCCCCATGCCAGCATCGGTGAACACTGCACCATAACCGGCAGCAGCGTTCAAGACTCGATCATATCGGATCATGCACATATTGAGGACTCAACGCTCGACCAGTCGTTAATCGGACCCGGCGCCCGCCTTGTAGGGCAGTCCGGCCAGTTCAACGTGGGCAGAAATTCCGTGCTCGAAAGCTCTGAGTAGAAGTTGCAATGCGTCTCGAAACACCATCAGCCGCCCTTCCGCGCAACCGCCGCTCTGCTCACCACATCAACGAAGCGCCGAAGCCTAAACACAGACTCACAAGGGATTGAGGGAGATTATCAGATGTCCATTGGAAGCTTCCTGTTCACATCGGAATCGGTCACCGAAGGTCATCCGGATAAGCTGTGCGATCAGATTTCCGATGGCGTACTCGATGAAGTCCTTCGTCAGGACAAGAATGGTCGCGTAGCGTGCGAAACATTCGTTACCGTCGGTCTCGTCATTGTCGGCGGCGAGATTACTACCAGGGCCTATGTCGATATCCACACCCTGGTTCGCAGAATCGTCAAGGACATCGGCTACACAAAACCCGAGTACGGCTTCGCCTACCAGTCCTGCGCCATCCTCAATGCCATCGGTCCCCAATCACCCGATATCGCCCAGGGCGTGGATACCGGCGGCGCCGGCGATCAGGGCCTGATGTCCGGCTACGCCTGCCGCGAAACCAAAGAACTGATGCCGTTGCCCATCTCGCTCGCCCACAAGCTCACTCGTCGCCTGACGGAAGTCCGCAAGAAAAATATCCTGCCCTTCCTCGGCCCCGATGGCAAGAGCCAGGTGACCGTCGAATACCGTGGCGGCGAACCGTATCGCGTCGACACCGTCGTACTCTCCACCCAGCACACCCGCGACGTGCTGGTAAAAAGCGGCGAGAAGATCACCCAGCGAGCCAAAGACGAGATTATCGACAAGGTCGCCTGCACCACTATTCCACCCGAACTGTTAGACAAGAATACCCGCTTCCTCGTCAACCCCACCGGCAAATTCGTGATCGGCGGACCGCAGTCCGATACCGGCATGACCGGACGCAAGATCATTGTCGATACCTACGGCGGTATGGCCGCCCACGGCGGCGGTGCCTTCAGCGGCAAAGACCCGACCAAGGTGGACCGCTCCGCCAGCTATATGGCCCGCTACGTCGCCAAAAACGTCGTCGCCTCGGGCTTGGCCGACAAGTGCACGATCCAACTGGCCTACGCCATCGGGGTGGCGCAGCCCGTCTCGCTGATGGTATTCACCGACCGCAGCGGCAAAGTGCCCGAGTCACGGATCCGAGAACTCATCCTCAAGCACTTCGACCTCACCCCAAGAGGAATCATAAAGGAGCTTGACCTGCTGCGCCCCATATACCTGAAAACGGCCGCCTACGGTCACTTCGGACGACACGAAAAATCGTTCACCTGGGAGAGAACCGACAAGGCCAAACAACTGGCCAAAGACGCCTAACCGCAAAAGGAAAGCATGAAACGAATCAAATCCGACATAGCCAACAGCCGCCTGGCCAGGCAGGGCAAACAACGAGTCGAGTGGGCCGAACGCAATATGCCGGTTCTGCGCCTGATCCGCGAACGCTTCGCCAAAGAGAAGCCCCTCAAAAACATCAACCTCGCCTGCTGTCTGCACGTCACCACCGAAACCGCCAACCTCATGCGGACACTGAAGGCAGGCGGAGCCAACGTCGCCCTGTGTGCATCGAACCCCCTGTCCACACAGGATGCTACCGCCGCGGCACTGGTCACCGAATACGGCATCAGCGTCTTCGCACGCCATGGCGAGTCGACCCGCGTCTACTATCAGCACATCAATCAAACGTTGGACATCAAACCGCACATCACTATGGACGACGGCGCCGATCTCGTCTCCACACTGCACTCCAAACGAAAAGAGCTCGCCGAAAACATTATGGCCGGCACCGAGGAGACAACCACCGGCGTCATTCGCCTCAAGGCGATGGCCGCCGATCGCGCCCTGCTCTTCCCGGTCATTGCCGTGAATGATTCGCGCACCAAGCACTTCTTCGATAACCGATACGGTACCGGGCAGTCAACAATCGACGGCGTCCTGCGTGCCACCAACATGCTGATTGCCGGATCGACAGTTATCATAGCCGGTTACGGCTGGTGCGGCCGGGGCCTGGCCATTCGCGCCAAGGGAATGGGCGCCAACGTCATCGTCACCGAAGTCGACCCCGTCAAAGCACTCGAGGCCGCAATGGACGGCTTTTTCGTCATGCCCATGAGCAAGGCCGCGCCGATGGGCGACCTCTTCATCACCGTCACCGGCGATATCAACGTCATCCGCCTGGAACACTTCCGACGAATGAAGGACGGGGCGATCATCTGCAACAGCGGGCACTTCAATGTCGAGATCGACATGAAATCGCTGACCAAAGCAGCAAAAAAACGACGCGAGGTGCGGCCGAACGTGGTGGAATATACCCTCGGCAACAAGTGCCTGTTCGTGCTCGCCGAAGGGCGACTGATCAACCTCTCAGCCGCCGAGGGACACCCGGCCATTGTGATGGATATGTCATTCGCCAATCAGGCACTCGCGGCCGAATACGTAGTGAAGAACTACCGCAAGCTCAAACCCGAAGTCTACACAGTGCCGGAAAAGATCGATGCGCAGATCGCAAAGCTGAAACTGAAATCAATGAATGTCAGTATCGATCGCCTCACGCCCGAACAGAAGCAGTACCTCGCCAGCTGGACTATCGGCACATGAGGATACTTCTGAAGACTTGAGGAACAGGCGGATAACGCACTCCCATCCGCCTTTGACTTGCTGATGCTGTCTTGCTGCTGCCGGCAGAAGTGGTCGCTGCACCCGGCGCTCAAAGCAGATCGGTGATCTGCTGTAACAGCAGAATCAGGCCAATCAACAGAAGAATCCCCCCCACAGACACGAACGAACCATATCGGGCCAGCTCACGGGTCGTTATTGCCCGGGTTGCGAACGCTATCGCGTTCGGCGGTGTGGATATCGGCAGGCTCATGGCCAGCGAACACGCAATAGCAACCGCGAACGCTCCAACCTTCGGTGATACCACGCCAAGAGCCACAACAATGGGAATCAGCAGGTTCGCCGCTGACGTGTTGCTCATGAAGTTGGATATCACGATGCCGAATACAACCATGGTGATCAGCAACGCCACCGGCGGCAAGCCCGCAGCCGTCACCAGCCCTACCAGCACCTCCGACAGTCCCGTCTGCTGCATCGCGACACCAAGCGTCATACCGCCCGCAATGAGAATCAGAACGTGCCATTCCACCTTCCGCAGATCGTCCCGGTCGAGTATGCCAAAAACCGTGAATGAAAAAATCGGCAACAAGGCTACCACCGCCGACGGGATCCCGTGCAACGGCTCCGTCAGCCACATCACCAGCGTAACCACGAACGTAACCACCACAATGACAAGGTCCCACGTCACCCGGATGTCTTCAGGAAAGAGAATCTCGAACTCCTCCTGGCGCGGCTTGAAGACCTTAAGCAGCAGCACCCACAAGAAGAACAACAGCACGATTGCCATCGGCACACCAACCATCATCCACTGGAAGAACGAAACCTTGGCGCCCATGTTGCCCAGCACCGAGGCCGCGACCGCATTCGGCGGAGTGCCGATAATGGTCCCGATCCCCCCAATATTGGCCGCGAACGGAACCGACAACACCAGCGCCTTCTTGAACGGATTCCTCCCCTCGAAATGCCCGAACAGCGGCGTCAGTATCGCAACCATCATGGCAGTAGTCGCAGTATTCGACATGAACATTGAGAATACGGCAGTAATGAGGATAACACCCAGCAGCACCATCTTCGGCTTGGTACCGAAAGGCTTAAGAAAGATTCTGGCCAGGCGCACATCGAATCCATGCTTCGCTGCCGCAATAGCAAGAATGAATCCGCCGAAAAACAGCACCAGCACCGGCGACGCTATCGGGTTGAGAAAAACTCGGTAGCTGGTCTCCAGCCCCGTGCCCGTCAACTCCAACGGTCCCCCCGGTGCCCCCAGAGCATACACACTCAGAACGATCACCGCTATCGCCGTCGCAAACGGCGGTATCACCTCCGTGACCCAGAAACCCGCCGCCCCCACAAACAACATCAGGCTGATACGCGACGCTGTCGTCAAACCCGGCAACGGCAAAAAGTAGCTGCCAATGGCCAAACCAAGGATGACGACCACCTTGAAGGCGACCTTCCAGTTGATGTGAAGGACCACATTCCCCTTCTCATCGAATTCAATAGGCTCGGACATAAACCCTTCTCATCATTACTGCCGCCAAAATGCACTCAGTCCAGACATAAAACCGACCCTCCGGTCACCCGGGTATTCCCTTGTCACTTCGATGATGGTATCGGTTTGTCGACATCGTGTCAAGCCGCCACTTGCTGCCATATCAGAAGCCGAACACAAGATCCGCCTGCCCGCTGCGGTACCACGGTTGCATGTCCTGAGAAACCCCGGTCCACGTATGGAAGTATGTCAGAGCAAGCGTGACCCCCTGTAAGACCCTGACATCGGCCCGAAAACGGTGCCCTCCGGCGTCCGATCGCCCCCCCGCAAACAGGGCGTCAGTCAGCCAGCCAACCACAGCATCGGCCTCCACGCGCCGATAGCTGTAAGCGATCCGCCACTTGCCCTGCTTGGTAAGTCGGCCGACTGAGCCTCCAAACCAGTAACCGCTCGACAAGCTGTCCGCCGCCGTGTTCTCAACCACATGGAACGCCGCCGCAACAGGCAGTCCGGCCAGCTCGGTCCGACACTCCGCAAACCCCTCCACGAGTGTGAAATCAGCGGCGTAAACACCCCCCTCGACCAGCGTATTACCACTGCCATGTTCCTCATGCAGTGCCGGCAGCCCTCTCATATTGCCATACGCATACAGACCTGTTCCAACAGTAATGCCGGTCCCCCGCAGCACCGGCAGCGAAACCACCGCCTGCCCTCCGGTAAGGTAGCTGTCCCTGGTAATCGGACGCTCCTCAACAAAGAAACCGAATCCAAGCACATCGAGTTCGACAACACCGACCGCAAAACGGTACCGCGCCAGCATCCCTTCCGGTGCAATCCCGACATACCAAACAAGCTCCGACCCTCCCGGCAGATAGAACGGGTTGGGCACCTTGCCGGCACTGGCCCGAAGCCCCCTGACCGACTGCGGGTGGATACTCACATACGCGCGATACAACGAGACAGGCTTCGTATCGAAAGCGTCATCAAGCGTCTGGTTGTTCGCCCCGACGTTGTTGATCCCCGAAGCTATCGTGGCCAGCACGTCAATATCCCGATTGACCCGCGCCAACACATTCAACCGCAGGCGCAGACGGTGCCGCAAACGCTCCGTGTCATCCTCAATCGAAATATACTCCTGCCGATAGCGAAAATCCCCGCCCAGCGAAATCTTGTCCTCCGCAAACTCCGTCGCCTGTACCAACCCGGCTGCACCCTGCAGCACTGCGACAAAGATCAGAGCAATACACCACAACAACAGCAGTTCGGTCTTACCCGACATACACCGGCTCCTCGCAGTTTCAGGACCGGGGACTATAGCGAGCCTCTACCGCGATGTCAAGCAATCTCGAACTTTTCCGCTCTCTTCGTCCGCAATCCGCCCATCGGCAGGACTCTCACTCTCGCATCTGCGACTGCACCGATCGCGACTTCACCCTCAATTCAAGGTCAATTCGCGCCCGCGCCCACCGCCGACGGCTCAACTTCCTGCCGCTTCGGCGCGTTCTTCACGTACCGGTCGAGCCATTCCGTCGATTCCCACAACACGTGCATGATCGATTCATACGCCCGGTAACTGTGGCTCTCATGCGGCAACATGACCAGACGAGCAACTGCCCCATGCCCCTTCAACGCTTCATAGAAACGCTCACTCTGCAAAGGATACGTGCCGCTGTTGTTGTCCGCCTCTCCATGGACAAGCAGAATCGGCTCGTTGATCTTGTCCGCGTGCATGAACGGCGACATGGCAAAATAGACCTCCGGGGCTTCCCACAGCGTCCGCTCCTCAGACTGGAACCCAAATGGTGTCAACGTTCGGTTGTAGGCGCCGCTCCGAGCCAGACCCGTTCGAAACAAGTCACTGTGGGCCAATACATTGGCAGTCATGAAGGCGCCGTAGGAATGCCCGCCGATCGCCAGACGATCCGAATCGGCGACCCCTCGCGAAGTCACCTCAGACACCGCCGCCTGAGCATTGGCCACAACCTGCTCGACAAAAGTGTCATTCGGCTCCTCGTCACCCTCACCCACTACCGGCATACTGAGGTTGTCCAGCACAGCATAGCCGTGTACCAGCCACAGCAGCGGCGACCACCACCCAACCCGGATAAACCGGTACGGAGATCCCGTCACCTGACCCGCCGCATCAGCGCTCTTGTACTCCCGGGGATATGCCCACATCAGCATCGGCAACGGTCCGTCGGTCTCCTTGTCATAACCGGCCGGAAGATACAGCGTCGCCGTCAACTGCACACCGTCCTCTCGCTCAAAGCGGATCAGCTCCTTGGTCACATTCCGAAGCTCCGGTGTCGGGTGCTCAAAAAACGTAAGCTGACGCAGTTCATTATCGCCCAGATCGCGAAGGAAGTAGTTCGGCGGCTCGTCAACCGCCTCGCGGCGTGTAAGCACCACCGGCCCTTCCGGCTCCACTACCGCGATCGGATACTCGTAATACGGTGCCTCCGAACGAAAAAGGCGCTCCGACTCCCCACTGGCGATGTCGTAAATGTCCAGAAACGGTTGATCACCTTCCTCGCTTGCCCCCGAACTGGTCATAAACAGCTTCGTCCCTCCCTCGCTTGTCATCAGTACCGAGGTCCCGCGATCGGTCCAGCGACTCAACGGCGATCCCGGATCACCATAACGATCCTCCCAGTTGCGCTCCATCATCATAATCGGCCCCTGGTCGGGATTCCCCGGAGAGATGCGCCAGTAGCGCTGCATGCGCGTGCGCCACCACGAACTGGCAACCAGCGCAAGATCATCGCTCGCCCAGCTCAAACCGCTGTAGCGGTACTCCAGATCGGCCAGCACCACCGGCTCCCCGTCAAATGGCGCCGCCTGCATATACACCCGATCTCTTATGTCCGCCTCCACACCGGCGTCACCGCCATCCTGCGCCTCAACCCAATACAGAGTAGCATCAGCATCAGCACGCCACCCAATCGAACGCGGACCGGTCCGCACCGATCCGAACGAGATCGGGATGTCCTCCGCCAACGGCAAATCCGCCAGTTCCCTGATCAGCCTGCCATCCATATCCCACACCTGAACGGTATACGGGAAACGACTCATTGGTACCGTATACGAGTACGGCGGATGCGTCATTTGGACCAAAAGCATGGTACCGTCAGGGGAGGGACCGAAACTCCGCACTATACCTGCCCGGCCGATTGCGGTTGACCCACCCTCGATCGACACACGCACCAGTTGACCAGTCGCGTAATACTCGAAAAGAGCCTCGTCGTGCTTGTTCGACAGCATGTCCTGGTAGGTCCGCGTCGGACGCCTGTCACCAATGTTCTCCTGCACCACCGGGCCAAAAGGAACCAGTACCTCCTTCGGCGGGTCGGTGCGCTGCGGCAACACCGCATTCAAAATGATCGTCCTGCTGTCAGACACCCATTCATACGCGTTACCGCCAACGTCGTTGACGCGATACGCCGTCGGACTATACGCCCCACCACCTGCGACCTCGGCAACCCACAACTCAAGGCGATCGATGAACGCCAGCGTGAACGCTATGTACCTGCTGTCCGGCGACCACCGCACATTCGCTATCTTTGGATTGTCCGGCAGATTGCTGATGCGGATCTCCCTGTCATCGTCAATCCGGCGCACCACCAGCCCGCTGTAGTACTGCTCACGGCTGGGACCGTTGTTGCGTGGATTAATCCGCATACCGGCCAGCCTCAACTCCGGCTGAGCAATCTCCTCGATCGAGGGATACCCCGGACGCTCCATAAGCAGCATCCACTCCCGATCCGGACTCACCGACACCACCGGCGTCATGGGGACATCGATCAGACGAGCGATTGCCTCCGGCGGGCGCATATACTCCTGCTGCTCCACCGCCAGGGCGCTTGCCGCAAAAACCGCCATCAGCGACATGATCAGCCCGACCGAAACTACAAGTCCCCCCCGGATCCCTGCCAGCTCCTGCTTCGCACACCGCGATTCCCGAGTCTTCATATCCGGCTCCTTACATAGAACGCGGCCCCAACGAAAGCCGCATGTGAAACGTCTCTGTCAATACTCCACAATACACAGACACCGAGCCCCTGACAAGCCCCGGCACAAAAACAACCGCACAAGCAGTTGCACAGAAATACCGATTTGCTTACCTTCATCCCGTGGATGACCTGAGAAAACAAGCGACAATCAAGCTGACCGCAGAAGTCAGCTGCGCCGGTTGAGCATCAAAACTTGCGCCAAAGTTCTTGGCCCAGGCACTCTCATCGCTTCCCGCCCCCAGTCACCATAACCTGCTGGTCGGGATAAATACCGCCGATGATGCCGGTGTCTATCGTATCGCCGACGATCTGGCCCTCGTGCAGACTGTCGATTTCTTCCCGCCCATCGTCGACGATCCCTATTGGTTCGGGCAGATTGCGGCCGCCAACGCCCTGTCCGACATCTATGCCATGGGCGGACGCCCTGTCACAGCCCTCAACATTGTCGGGTTCCCCGTCGGTAAGATACCCGACTCCGTACTCACTGACATTCTGCGCGGTGGTCAGGACAAGATTATCGAATCCGGGGCTGTGATCGTCGGCGGTCACTCCATCAAGGACAGCGAACTCAAGTACGGTGTCGCCGTCACCGGCCTGATCCATCCGGAGAGAATCATCACCAACGCCGCCGCAAGACCGGGCGACCAGTTGTTCCTCACCAAACCGCTCGGCACCGGACTGATCACCACCGGCATCAAACGCGGCAAGGTAGAACCCGAACTCGAGCAGCTCGTGATTGCCCACATGGCCCGGCTCAACAAAGATGCCTCCGAACTCATGCTCGCCTGCGGTGCCCACGCCGCCACTGACATCACCGGTTACGGACTCGCCGGGCACGCCTTCGAAATGGCCGCCGGCGCCGGTGTCACCATCCGCATCACCGCCGCCTCCCTGCCGCTTCTGCCGCGCGCGCGCGAACTGGCCGAACTCGGCATGATCCCCGGCGGAGCCAACGCCAATCGTGACTTCATGACCGGCCGCATCAGCGTGGCTGCCTCCGTCGACCCCAATCTCGACAAGGTCATCTATGACCCCCAGACCTCCGGCGGCCTGCTTATTGCCATCCCTGCCGATCAGGGCGATACCTTCCTCAGCGCCTGCAACTCCCGGTCGCTGCCCGCCGTGAGAATCGGTGACGTCCTCCAAAACACCGGCATCCCCGTTGACGTGGTATAAAACCATGCCGCCCTTCATTCGCTCCAACAACACCCTTTTCTTCGCCCTATCTATGCTCATCCTTGTTGGTGGCATCATTTTCTGGCAGGACGGCCTGACCTACGATCCCCCCATGTACTTCTCCGGCCTGGGCCAGTCACTCTCCACCGACCCCGCCCAGTACACCTACCACGCTCGCAACGCCCACCTGTTCGGTGATCCCGACCCCTTCGATTACCCCCGATGGACCGTCTATGAGCATTCGCTCACCTCCGGCATCGCCCGGGTCTGGTTTGCCCTCTTCGATGTCGATACCCGGCAGTCCAACATGGTCGGCCTTCTGCTAACCCTCGCCGGTGCTTTCTTCTTCGCCCTGGGCCTGGCCCGACAGCACCGCTCGTGGACCAGCGCTGCCCTGATCTTCACCTTCGCCATCGGGGTCACCCTCTACACCTACGGTCGCCTTTCGTACCTCGAAAACGGTCTGCTGCTGCTGACCGGTGTCCTGTTCTGGGTGTACAGCTGGTGGGGAGACCGCCACTGGGCCGTCATTCTCGCCGGAGTGCTGGTCGCCATAGCCATGCTCACGGGAAAGCTCTTCGGTGCCCTGCTGTTGCCCGGCCTGCTGGCCGCCATCCTCCTCGGACCCCCCGGCCACAGAATCCGCCAGGCTCTGCTTGCCGCGACCTCCTTCGTTGTCGCCGCCCTTGTCCTCTCACTGGCGCTCTACGGGACCAACCTCACCGCCGCCTTCGGCTATGTCGGCGAGCAATCCTATGGCCTCCGCGGCTTTCCCGAGGGCCTCAGCTCCCCCTGGGGCTTCATCCAGCACCTCGTCTCCTATGGCTTCCTCAATCGCCTGTTCTACCTCAACCCCGACAACCTCGTCATGCTCGTATCAACACTCCTGCTGATGACTCTCCTGCCGCGCGGCCTGCGCTCAGTACCCGACCTCTCCCGCTCGTTCAGGCTGGCTTTGTTCGCCACCGCCTTCATCTATCTGGGACTCATGCCACTGAATTATTCCCCCATCCGGTACACGCTCTACATGCTGCCCATGATCGCCGCGGCCGCCTTCGCCCTGTTCGACCACCTTCTTGCCCGAAGCAACCAACGCCCGAAACCGGTTCTCGGCTGGCCCGAACGCATCACGGTCGGACTCGCCTTCTGGCTGCTGACCTTCCACCTGATTATGAACCTGCTGTTCTTCAATACCATGCCTGCCCCGATTGCCACCGTCGTCTGGGTCTCCCTGCCGATTGCCGCCGCCGTTGTCTGGACACTCCACCAGATCATCAACCGTTGGCAACCAACCGTTCCGTCACGAGCGCTCATGATCGCCCTGGCGGCTATCCTGCTGCTCTCGGCTGTCACCAACACCGCCCGACTACGGCGCAACCACTTCATGACCCGAAACCTCACTACCGTCGAGGCCAGCCGTGACCTCCCCAACATCATCGGCCGCCATGCCGTCCTCTCCGGCCCCTACGCTCCCGGGCTGGTGCTCGAAAACGACCTACAGGCCTTCATCCACCTGTTCGGGGTCGCCCAGGTCGACTCAACCCTGTTCGAACGCTACCCCATCACTCATCTGGCCGTCGACCGATCCAACTGGGAGCAGGCCACCACCGATTATCCTCATCTGGCCGAGTCACCCGTGATCGCCACTTATCACATCCGCGACTACGACGTCAATATCCACCGCATCGCCGGCCGCACCGGCAACCACGAGGCCGACAACTACCAGCTTACTCCCTACGAACAGGCCGTCGAACACTACCACGCACAGCGACCGGACAGCGCCCTGACCATCCTCGCCGACCTGTACACGCGGCAACCAGACTCCCGGGCCATCGGTATTCTCTATGGCGAACTGCTGCTGTCATCAAATCGCATCCAACAGGGAATCGACCACATGATCGCCCTGGCCAATCGTTTCCCCACCGACTACTACATCCAAATCCACACCGGCCGCGCCCTCCAGATTGTCGCCCTCGCAACACAGGATCAGGGGCTGTTCCAGCGCGCCAACAGCTTCTATCAGCGCGGGGTAGAGGCCAACCGGTACAAGGCCGACTACGCCAACCGTCTGTTCATGCAGACCATGCAGCAGTTCTCCCGCCCCAACCACACACCATAGACAATCGGCTCATCCCACACACAACGAGAAACACATACAGAAAGAGCCGATCCTTGCGGACCGGCTCCGTCAGCATCCTTGCTCTCACAGACAGCCTCTCCTGTGCCGCCTGTGCCCTGGCCCTCTATGCGAAATTTCGCTCCACAAAATCCCAGTTGACCAGATTCCAGAACGCCTCAACAAACTTCGGTCGTGCATTGCGATAATCAATGTAGTACGCATGCTCCCACACGTCCAGCGTCAGAAGCGGCGTCTTGCCCTCACGAAGCGGATTTCCCGCATTACTCATCGGGACAATCTCCAGCGAACCGTCGTCGCCCTTCACCAACCACGTCCACCCTGATCCGAACAACCCCGCCGCGGTCTCCGAAAACGCCTTCCTGAACGCATCAAACGACCCCCACTTCTTCTCGATCGCCTGCGCCAGCGCCCCTCCCGGCCTGCCACCACCGCTCGGAGTCAGGCAGTTCCAGAAGAACGTGTGATTGAATACCTGCGCACCATTGTTGAAAATCCCGCCGTCGGCCTTCCTGATTATGTCCTCGAGCGCGGCCGACTCGAACTTGCTCCCCTTGATAAGCTCATTCAGCTTGTTGACGTATGCCTGATGATGCTTGTCGTGATGAAACTCCAGTGTCTCCGCCGAAATATGCGGCTCAAGCGCCTTCTTCTCAAATGGCAGATCGGGTAGTTTGTGTTCCATTTGCTCTCCTTTCGTCAGATTCGATCTGTTGCTGATCAATCTATGCTATCGTTTCGTTTCTGTCACTCGCACATTTCATGGATAAAACAGTCCAGACTTGCAGAAGTTCCTTCGCATTGCTATATGTGTGACGGACAACAACATAACAAGCTGCATGGCGGTTTCCTCAACCTGCTGTGGAACAATCGGTTGCCTGCAGTCGTTATATAGTAAAGAACAGGCTGCAGGACTACTCTGGCATCATGTCACGGGGCTGTCAGCGTCGTCGCTTCACATCGCGGTTTTTGTTTGACTACCTCGTTCCCCACAGCCTACCATGTTCACAGAATCCATGCTTTGGAGCCAAAGTGAGACTGATATGGAAATTGGTCTGATCTATTCATCGGAAGACCCACGGCAGGTCAAGGCCACCCGCTTCATTAAGCGCTTCATCCAGGAGCGTGGTGTGCTTGCCAAGGTCGTCGAGCAGGTCCAGCCGGTCAACTCGCCCACCGTCATCATCAATGGCCACGAACTGGCCGACAAAAGGCGACGACCCCGGAAACCCAACGACCCCATGTACCCGGATATCTCGGCCATCGCCCGGGCACTCGAACACCACCTCTGGACCTTGTGACTCTGCCCCAAAAGGCCGCTCCCCTCGCGGCCGTAGATTCACCGACCCCGCAACAGTGAACAACGGGCCCCTTGTTCCCTTGAAACCAGCCCGCCAACTCAATACCGATCACCCCGACACAACGCCGAGTCCGAGGCCCTAACGCACCCTCTCATCCAGAAACGACATGATCTCCGCAGACGTCATGCGCGTCTGCTCCATCGTGTCCCTGTCCCGCATGGTCATCGTATCGTCCTCGAGCGTCTGCCCGTCAACAGTTATACAGAACGGGCACCCGGCCTCATCCATCCGCGCATACCGACGCCCCACCGCGCCCGATACATCGTAGAACACCTTGAACCGCCGCTTCAGGTCCTGATACACCTTCTCCGCATACTCCGGCATACCATCCTTCTTCACCAGCGGAAACACCGCCGCCTTGATTGGCGATATACGCGGCGACAGCCTCAAAAAGACCCGCTTCTCACCCTTGACCTCAACCTCATCATACGCATCCACCAGCAGCGTCAGAATTGTCCGATCACAACCGGCCGAGGTCTCCACAATGTACGGCAGGAACTTCTCACTGTAGCGCTCATCCTGATACCGAAGGTCCTTCTTGGTGGCTTCCATGTGCCGCGAAAGGTCGAAATCCGTCCGGTTGTGAACCCCCTCGAGCTCCTGCCAGCCAAACGGATACTCGTACTCGATGTCGTATGCCGCCTTGGCGTAGTGCGCCAGCTCGTCCTCGGCGTGTTCGTGCCAGCGAAGTTTCTCCGCGCGTATCCCCAGCCTGATATAGAACTCCCAGCGCTGCTGCCGCCAGTACTCGAACCACTGCTCGTCCTCTGAGGGATGCACGAAATACTGCATCTCCATCTGCTCGAACTCACGAGTCCGAAATATGAAATTCCCCGGCGTGATCTCGTTGCGAAACGCCTTGCCGATCTGGGCTATCCCGAACGGAATCTTCTGCCGCGAAGAATTCTTCACATTCAGAAAGTTCACATAGATGCCCTGCGCCGTCTCCGGACGCATGTACGTCACCGCGGCATCATTCTCAACCGGACCCATATGCGTCTTGAACATCAAATTGAACTGCTTGACCTCCGTCAGGTCACAGCCGTTCTCGACCGGGCTTTTCGACGGCTTCTGCGGACAGCGCGCCTGATCAAGCTGATCCGCCCGAAAGCGCGCCTTGCACGTCCGGCAGTCAACCATGGGATCGGAAAACTCGGATACGTGCCCCGACGTGTGCCACACCTGAGGGTGCATCAATATCGAGGCGTCAAGACCCTCGATGTCATCACGACGTGCCGTCATCTCCTCCCACCAGAACGTCTTCAGATTGCGCTTCAACTCCGAGCCGAGCGGACCATAATCATAGCACGAGGAGAGACCCCCGTAAATCCCGGACGAAGGGAAGATGTATCCGCGACGCTTACACAGCGAGACGAGCTTGTCCATCAGGTCATCGGAGGCTTTGTTGGCACACATAGTTCAGTTTCCGTTTCCGCCTTGGTTGTTCTTCAGTTTCTCAAGAAACTCAAGCGACTTGATCTCCGACCGAACACCGGCCTGGAAGCTCATGAAGCGACACAGCGCCTCCACCAGCACTCCGGCCTCGACAAAACTGATCGGCAGCGTCCCGGCCTCTCTCAACGAGGCCGTCTGCAGCGTCACCAGGAGTTTCAGGCTCTGATAAGTCAGACGAATATAACAATCTCCCGCCTTTTGGCAAGCAGCGCTTACCACCCCGCCCTGCTCCGGCGAAAAAGCCACCTCACCGCGTGACTCCGCTTCATCCGCGATCGACTGCCCGCTCACCGAGCAATGGGTCAGCGAGGGGTGATACCCCAGCGTCGACAGAAGCCGCAAAAAAAAGGCCACGAACAGCGCCGGAAGGTACCGCTTCTCCGCCTTGTCCAGCCAGTTCAGATAATGAACCGTGTAATCAAACAGCTCCGGTTGTGGCTCCTCGTCGGCCAGCAACAACAACAGCAGTTCGCACGCCGCCGAGCCATAGCCCAGCCGACCCAGTGTCCCCTCCCGAGCAAACTCGAACGGCCGCTCAACCAGAATGTCCGATACATACCCGCTCGTCTCCCGCTGCGACTGGTAAAACGTCACCTCCAGCTTCGAAAAAGCAAGCATTCGCCCCCGACGCGACTTCAGCGATCGCCCCCCCTTGTCTATCAGCGCCAGACGCCCGAAATCACGCGTGAAAAAGACTACTGTCCGCGAGGACTCAGACCAGTTGTAGGCCTTCAAAACAATCGCATCAGATTTCTGCAGAGCCATGACAGACTATTTGTCGCCGTAACGGTACAGGGTTTCTCCAGGATAGACCAGGTGAAACTTCTGCCGGGCAATCTGCTCGATATACAACTTGTCGTGCTGCAACATGTCCCGCACCCGGCAGGCATCGATCAGCGCCGCCGCCTGTAAGCGATTGGCCTGCAACAAATGCCGACGCTCCGTCTCCAGCCGCACAATGCGCGGCACCGAAAACGTCCCGATCATCAGAGAATACAAAAACAACAGCCCCAGTAGCCAGCCTCCCCAGCGCACAAGCCGCCGACGAGTCTCCGTATTCGTTCTCGCCAGCCGACCGGCCAGGTTCTCCGCAAGTGGTGCAAACAGCGAGACCTTCTTCTTCACGCGACGCGACATAACCCAAGTATGCCCATCGCTCGCCTCCCACGGCAACAAAAAACAAAGACACCGTCCGAATGCCGCGCCGAAAGCACAGCCAGGCGCCTGTGCAGAGTTTGAACAGCGCTGCCTCTCCCGATCATCACCCCACCCCCACCAGCCCGACTATCAAGCGTTTCCCCATTTGGCCGATAACTCTATTGTGACAGCTATTGTGACAGCTATTGTGACACCAGTCTGCCAGTCCACACCGGATATATGGGACAGATATGCCACGCATAGATGAGATATTGGAAATCGTCAAAACCGCCAGTGCTTCCGATCTGCACCTGGCCGCCGGAAGCGTACCCGTCGTGCGAATCAACGGCCAACTTGAGAAAGCCCGCCACAAGCGCCTCACCGCCGACAATATCCGCCAACTCGTCTATGAGGTGCTCACCGATGAGCAGATCCGACGGTTCGAATCAACCGGCGATCTCGATTTCGCCTACGGCGTCCCAAAGGTAGCCCGCTTCCGCATCAACATGTATATGATGCACCTCGGTCCGGCAGTCGCTGTCAGGCTCATCCCCGACAGTCCCCCTTCGATGTCCGATCTTGGTTTCTGCGAATACGCCACCGGATTAGCCCAACTCAAGTCCGGCCTGGTCCTCGTTACCGGCCCCACCAACTCCGGCAAGACAACAACCCTGGCCGCCATGATCGACCACATCAACACCAACCACTGCCGCCATGTTGTCACCCTCGAGGACCCCATCGAATACGTCCACGAAAGCCGCAACTCCCTGATATCTCAGCGACAGATAGGCGTCCATTCCCAGACCTTCGGCGCTGCCCTCCGGGCTGCCCTTCGCGAGGACCCCGATGTCATCATGGTGGGGGAGATGCGCGACACCGAGACCATTCAGCTCGCCATCACCGCCGCCGAGGTAGGCCTCCTGGTCATGGGCACGCTGCACACCTGCTCGGCGGCTGCCACCGTCGATCGCGTCGTCGATGTCTTCCCGCCCGACCAGCAGCAGCAGGTCCGCGTCATGCTGGCCGACTCCCTGCAGGGCGTCATCTCCCAACACCTGGTGCGGCGCACCGATGGACACGGACGGGTCATGGCCTATGAACTGCTCCTCCGTACGACCTCCATCGCCAACCTCATTCGTGACCGCAAGTCCTACCAGATACCCAACCAGATCCAAACCGGGCGCAAAAAGGGTATGCGCCTGCTGGACAACCACCTCAAGGCCTTGGTGGACTCCGGACAGATCGACACCAAAGAAGCTATTCGCGTGGCCAACAACCCCGATTCATTCCTGACCCGCGCGACCGAACAGGAACCCGAACTGGCTGAGGCATAGTGGGCGAAGGTACGCAAAAACTACGACTCGACCAGATCCTCCTGCGCGAAGGTCTGGTCTCCGAGGACCAGCTCAAGGAAGCACTCATGCGTCAGAAGGCGCAAGGGGGCAAAGTCGGCTCCCAACTGCTCTACCACCGCTACCTGACCGAGGCCGATCTGGTCAAAGTACTCGCCAAGCAGTTCGGCTGCGAAGGCGTCGTTCTCGCCAGCCTCGACGTCCCGGAGATGATTCTCAAATTCCTCCCGGCAAAGGTGGCCATCGCACGCAAAGTCCTCCCGTTCGATTACAACCCCGAAACCAACGAACTCAAGATCGCCTGCGAGGACCCCACCGATCAGGACCTGATCAACGAACTGAATTTCGTCGCCCGCGGCAAACAGGTGAAGCTCTATGTCGCCGCCGAAATCGCCCTGAGAACCTCCATTGCGCGCCTCTACCAGGGCAAGAAGATCACACTCGAGGAAATGCTGGCCCTCGAAATACCCAACGAGGCCACCGACACCGGCCGTATCCCCGTCTGGGACCCCGACACCGGCGACACCGGATCCGTCAGGATCACCGGCAAAGGACATATCCTCCTGGTAACCGACGAGGAATTCTCCGGCCCGCTCCTTAAGTCACTGCTCGAGCGCGATGAATACCAGGTCACTATCACCGACTCGGCCGACGACGCCATCGACCTGATAGGCGATACCCGCTTCCACACCGTCTTCATCAAGGACACCGTCAGCGGCGACTACATCGACCTGATCGATCGCGTCAGAAAAATCTCGCCCGGCACCGTCGTGCGCTACTACGAATCCTCGTCATCACTCATCCTCCACGAGGACGCCGTCAGCACCGAACGCGAACTCCTCCTGCAAAACCTCGAGCTGTTCACCTCGCTGCTGTCCACCCGATCCAACATGGAAGTCAACCACTCCGGAACCGTCGGCGAGTACGTCGATCGCCTCTGTCAGAAGCTCAAAATTCCCGAGAAAGAGCGCCTGATGATCGCCAATGCCGGCTACCTGCACGACCTGGCCAAATTCTACTACCAGACCGACGAAAGCCAGGACTACCGCGCCGTCATCAACCTCACCATCAAGCTCCTCACCTCGCTGAATTACTCGCCCGTCGCCATCGAAATGCTGCGCTCCATGTACATCAACCTCGGCGGCAAATATCGCAAACGTCTGCCCATTGAGGTGCTTGGAGGCAACATCCTCACTATCGTCGACCTCTTCTGTGACAACGTGCCCCTTGACCAGCGACTGTCGCTTGACAAATTTGATGCCATCAAGCGCAAATTCCGCGATCTCGCCGGCAAGCTCTTCCTGACCGAGGTGGTCGAGGCCTTCATCGGCATGATCCAGGACGACATCCTCAAGGTGCACGCCTCCGACAAGTTCGGCCAGATTATGCTCTTCGGCAACGTCCAGCAGAAACTCGGCTCCGTCGACATGCGACTCAAAAACGAAGGCTACAACGTCATCTGCGAATCCTCCCCGGACGCGCTCGTCGACCTCTACCTTCGCAGCCAGCCCGATATGCTCGTCCTGATGCTCGACGGCCCACCCGACAGCATCGTCGAGTTCGTCGACCGACTCGCCCGCGACAACATCAACTTCCGCAATGTCCCCACCTTCCTGCTCGTACCCAACGCCGCCACCTCACGGCTGACAGAGCTCTTCGAACGGGGCATCGAGGACATCATCGCGCATGATGTCAACATCGACTTCCTGCTGATCAAGATGCAAAAGATCCGCGCTCAGGCCGAGGAACAGGCCCGCGTCCAGCGCCAGACAATCGAAAACCAGTCCGGCTCACGCGGTCGCCTGTCCGATATGAACCTGATTGATCTCCTGCAGGCCCTCGGACCAAGCCGTAAAACCGCCAAACTAACCCTCACCGACAAGGATCGCACCGGCGAACTGATCATGTTCCTTGCCAGGGGACAGATCCACTACGCCCGTTGCGGCGAAAAAACCGGCCCCGAAGCCGTCTATGACGCCATCTCCTGGTCGCACGGCCACTGGCTCGTCGAACCCGTCGCAACCGACGAGCTGCCCGAGCCCAACAACGAGCTGTCCAACGAGTCCATCCTCATGGAGGGCTGCCGTCTGCTCGATGAAGCCCGCCGCGAAAACGAGCAAACCGCCCAGTAGTTACCCGACAACCACACGCGCAAAACCGCACCCCCGCCATCCAGCGTAACGCCAGCCCCCATAATAACTTACCAAAAGAACTTGCGCCCCGCCCGATTTTGACTATCTTGGAAGGCTACAGCAATCGCCCGCGCGGGCGATATGCTGTCTATAGGCTCGAAAAAGCGAACGTTGAACCATAGAGGTTTGTCATGGCTCACAAAAAAGGTGTCGGTTCCTCCAAGAACGGCCGCGACAGTCACGGCCAGCGACGCGGAACCAAAGTCTACTCCGGCGAGGCCATCCCGGCCGGGTCCATCATTGTCCGTCAGTGCGGCACCAGGATCCACCCCGGTCACAACGTCGGCATCGGACGCGACAACACCCTCTTTGCCAAAGTCGATGGTATCGTCAAGTTCGAACGGGTCGGCAAGAGCGGCAAGCGGGTGTCTGTTTACGGTCCCCAGGCTCAGGCCTGAGACCTGACCACAAGCTTACGCAATCCAAAGCGCCACCCTCATCAGGTGGCGCTTTTCTGTTCCCGGCTATCCGTCTTCATGAACTGCCATCCGGCACATGTCATTTCACGCCGCCACCTACATTCCAAGCCTGATAATCATTGCTTCTGACGCGTCCGACCCTATTATAGAACCTCATGGACAGATTACTCAAAGACCTCAACCCCGCCCAGCTCGAGGCCGTCACCACCACCGAGGGCCCCCTGCTGGTTATCGCCGGCGCCGGCTCCGGAAAAACACGCGTCCTCACCCGGCGCCTCGCCCACATTCTCCGCCAACGCCTCGCCCAGCCACACCAGGTCCTCGCCGTCACCTTCACCAACAAAGCGGCGGGGGAGATGCGCGAAAGAGTCCGTCAACTGCTCGGCAGCGATGTCCCCGGCCTGACTGTCTCAACCTTCCACTCCTTCTGCGCACGCCTGCTGCGCCGCGAGGCAGAGGCAATCGGCTACACCAAAGATTACACCATCTTCGATGCCGACGATGCCCGCACCCTCGTCAAAAACTGCATCAGCGACCTCGGCCTCTCCGGCAGCCAGTTCTCCCCCCGTGCCCAGCTTCACAAGATATCCGAGGCCAAGAACAGGCTGATCACCGCCCCGGAATTCACCGCCCGCGCCTCCGGCTATTTCGAGTCCACCACCGCCAAGATATACCAGCGCTACGAACAGCGCCTCCGCCAGTGCAACGCCATGGACTTCGATGACCTCCTCGTCAATGCCGTCATCCTCCTGCGCGACAAACTGGACATCGGCGAAAAGTACCGCCGACGCTTCCAATATCTCATGGTCGATGAATACCAGGACACTAACCACGTCCAGTACCTGCTGCTCAAAAACCTCGTAGCCGACCACAACAATATCTGCGTCGTTGGCGATGAAGATCAGTCCATCTACGGCTGGCGCGGCGCTGACATCCGCAACATCCTCGACTTCGAAAACGACTACCCCGGCGCCAAAATCATCAAGCTCGAACAGAACTACCGCTCCACCGCTGTCATCCTTAAGGCCGCCGGCGCTGTCATAAGGAACAACCAGGCCCGCAAAGACAAAACCCTCTGGACTGCCTCCGATGGCGGCGACAATCTCTGCTACCTGCTGGTCGATTCCGCCGATGACGAAGCCGCCGAAGTGGTCTCCCGGATCGACTCGCTCAGAAACCAGATGCCCCTCAATCAAATGGTTATCCTCTATCGCACCAACGCCCAGTCGCGCGCCTTCGAGGAACACCTCCGCCGCAGGAACATACCCTATCAGATCATAGGCGGCGTCGGCTTCTACGAACGACGGGAAATCAAGGACATCCTGGCCTATCTGCGCCTGCTCGTCAACCCCCGGGATGATGTCTCGTTCGCCCGCGTCGTCAACTTCCCCAAACGCGGCATCGGTGCCAAAACCATCGAGGATATCGCCCTGCTCTCCCGCGAAACCAACCAGTCGTACTACACTACAGCCAGATCCTGGCCCCAGTTCGACCAGTTGGCCGCCCGCGGCAAACGCCTGCAACCATTCATCGATCTCATCGAGAAATACCGCGAACAGGCCGAATCCCGCCCCACCGACCTGCTGGTCCAGGACATGATCGACGAACTGAACATCGTCCACGAATACCGCCAGGAAGACGAGATTCAGGGGCAAACCCGCGTCGAGAACGTCGAAGCCTTCATTGAGGGTGTGGCTGAGTACTCCAACCAGTACCCCGAGGGCACCCTGATCGACTACCTCAGCGAAATCTCCCTGTACACCGACCTCGAATCTTACGACGAAAACGAACCCGTCATCCCCCTGATGACTATCCACGCCGCCAAGGGACTTGAGTACGACGCCGTCTTTCTCGTCGGTCTCGAAGAAGGACTGTTCCCACTCTCGCGAGCCACCGAAAGCCCCTCCCAACTCGAGGAAGAACGCCGCCTGTTCTACGTTGCCGCCACCCGGGCACGCAAACAGCTCGTCCTCAGCTCCGCCACCACCCGCCACCGGTTTGGCGTTGTCGAATCCATTCCCTCCCGATTCGTCGAGGAACTGCCTCTGGAGCTGGTCGAACGCCTCGACCGCCGCACCGGACGGGCCGCTGTTCGCAGCGGTAAGGACAACACCCTGTCGTTCTTCGGCCCCGCTCGACCCCGACGCCCAACCCCAACTGAGGAGCCAACACAGGGTGTTCACTACGAATTCGAGGCGGAAGAGCAGTTTCGCCCCGGACGAATCGTCCAGCACCCCACTTTCGGCCGCGGTAAAATCATCAACACCGAGGGCTTCGGCGAATCCCTGCGCATGGAAATCATGTTCACCGGCGCCGGCCTCAAGAAAATCATGGCCAAATACGCCAAACTGCGCGTCGTCGGGTAGCGACGACAGCAGGGGAGAGGCACGCCAACAGCTCCTAACCCTGCGAAGCGTCCGGCAGGCGCAAAACCCGCGATAACCTCCGACGCTGCCTGGCCACCAACCTGTACACCCACTTGGCAATCCACCTGATCCCCGGCAGCATGATCACTTTGCCCAACCAGCGTGACCGTGGAAACAGCCTCGCCACCACCCCCAGCGCCGCTGCACCCGTAATGATCTGACCATCCGGCGTGATCAGATGAATCTCCTCGTGCAGCCGCTCTCTCTCAGGCAAACCAATATCGGCAGGCAACCGCCTGTCCGCCTCGCTCAGCCCCAGAAGCGTAACTACTCCGAGCCGATCCAGCTTGGCCACGCGATCTGCACTCCCGCGGCAAATCGGGCACTTGTCGTCGTATATCAGGATGAACGAATCCATACTAAGGTGTATAACAATAACCAGACCGCGAGCGTTCGCCGCCAGCGGCCTAAACAAGACTGACAAGGTAGATATTACGCGTCGCCCCTGGCGCCAACAAACAAGAGAATCAAGAGCTGTTAGTCAATGATAAGTACTTGGAACAAGGAGGCTTGGACAAGCAGAAACTGGACCCCGCAGGGCTCTGATTGCCACCCCGGATTTTCCTTGTCCTCTCTGCAAGAAACACTTACCTTGATAATGCAACCTGTGGTTGCGGGCAGATGTGAAAGATTGAGACCCTCGGATAAGCAAGCCACCTCACCGCTATCACCTCATTAACCGGTAACTTATTGACTCCGAATGGGAACCTGCGGTTCGGTGAAGATGTTATGCAACGTGAGCAAGGGCTTGCTTTACCGGCCGCGAAGAAAGAGAAGATACCTTGATGGCCGACAGTAAAGCGAAAGCTGATTTGAAAAAGCGTAAGACGTTCGAGGCGGAAGCCCTTCCACACATGGATGCTCTGTATCGGACGGCGTTGCGTATGACCAAAAACGAGAGCGATGCTCAGGATCTTGTTCAGGAGGCTTATGTAAAGGCATACCGCTTCTGGGATAAGTTCGAGCTTGGATCGAACTGTCGGGCATGGTTGTTCAAAATCATGACCAACATCTTCATCAATGACTACCGCTCCAAGTCGCGCTCACCCATGTCGGTCAATGTCGATGATGTCGACGACAACTACCTGTATGGTCAGTTGGCCAGCCTGGGACCGGAAGATGATCCGGAGAAGCAGTTTTTTGCCAAAATATTCGACGATGACGTCAAACAGGCAATCGAAGAATTGCCTGATGACTTCAGGTTGGTTGTTGTCCTGTCGTTCCTCGAAGGCTTTTCCTACCAGGAAATCGCGGACATTGCCGATCTACAGCTGGGTACCGTTAAGTCGAGACTGCATAGGGGTCGGAAGCTGCTACAAAGGAAGCTGTATGATTATGCAGTGAGAAACGGTTTCATCAAGGAAAAGACAAAATGAACTGCGAACAAGCGCTGAGACTCCTGTACGATATCCTCGATAGGGAAGCATCCGAGGTCGATGTCGAAGAAGTGAAAAAACACCTCGAACACTGCCGGGATTGCGCCCACGTCTATCAGGTCGAGGGCATGCTCAACGATTTCATCCGCGCCAAGGTTTCGGAGCAGAAATCCACGCCGCACCTCGAAACCCTCAAAAGCAAGATCGTCGCCAGTCTCGATACCGTAGACAGCGGCAAGGGTTCCGGCGGCAGCCAACGTCCCTTTCGGATTCCCGCGTTAGCCATCGCCGCCGCGGCCTCACTGGTCTTCTTCATCGGTGTCTCCTTCATGGCCTCCAATCTCTTCCGTGACCAGGTTGTCTACACCCCCCTTGAGCAGGCCCATCTGGCCATCACCGCCGACCTCGATCGCTTCACAAGTCCCAATGCCCACGTCGACGGCCTCAGCCTCATCTCAGCCGGCATGAACTACACCGTCCAGCCCGAGGTCCACGGTTACCACCTCGCCGAGGCCTCCGTCGACACTATTCAGGGCATCGCCATGGACCACCTGATCTACTGCAACGGCAACAACCTTATCTCCGTCTTCGTAGTCCCCACAGCGCACTTCGCGCTCCCCGACGATGTCCAGGAAATGCAGGTCCAGATAGAGAATGTCACCCTGTTCAGCCAGCCCTGCAAAGGCTGCCGCGTCATGTATCAGGTAACCGGCCCCGTCACAGTAATCACTGCTACGAAATGCGCCAAGGTCAAACTCGAGGAGTTCATCCCCGGATATACACTGATATAGAAGATATGGAAAGCCATCCGAATCATCGATGAGGCCAAAGGAGCAAACATACTCCCAGCCTCATCTCAGCATACAATAGCCAGCCGGATCACACAACTACACCAATTGTGATCCGGTTTTTTGGTAACCGTCTCGTTTTGAGAAAGCTACGGTCCAGTCATCACCTGCACCAAGACAAACAACAAAAAGCCCGCCGTCTCCAGCGAGCTTTTCGGATCTATGAAACGATGCATCAAGCCTACCGCTTGGCCGGCTCCTCGCTCTCCTCATTCTTTGCGTCGGTGTTCGCGTTGAACGTAAACACCAACCGGTCCTCCTCACCGGCATCCACCAGGATATTCACATCGCCGCCATACTGACCGCGAAGAATCTCCTCGGCCATCGGATCCTCCAGATACGTCTGCAGCGCCCGCTTGAGCGGACGAGCGCCAAACGACGGATCGTACCCCTTGTCCGCCAACCAATCCCGAGCCTTCTCCGTCAGCGTGAAACTGATACCCTTCTCCGCCATGCGCTCGGCGATCTCGTGCATCAGAATGTCGATGATCTCCTTGATGTGATCGCGGGACAGCTCATGGAAGATCAATGTGGCGTCAATACGGTTCAGCAACTCGGGGTTGAAAACCTTCTTGAGCGAATCCTTGATCTTCTTGCTCATCGTGTCAAAATTGTGATCAACCTCCTGAGCGTCGAATCCCACCGTCTTGACATCGCGAAGCTCCCGCGTCCCGATATTCGAGGTCATGATAACGACCGTATTGCGGAAGTCGACTTTGCGGCCGAAACTGTCCGTCAGAGAACCATCATCCATCAACTGCAGCAGGATATTGAACACATCCGGGTGCGCCTTCTCGATCTCATCGAGCAGCACCACCGAATACGGCTTGCGTCGCACCTTCTCAGTCAACTGACCACCCTCTTCGTACCCGACATAGCCCGGAGGCGCACCGATCAGACGGCTGACCGCAAACTTCTCCATATACTCCGACATGTCGATACGAATCAGGCTGTCGCTGTCCTCGAACAGAAACTCCGCCAGCACCCGGGCCAGCTCCGTCTTCCCGACACCCGTCGGGCCAAGGAACATGAAAGAACCAATCGGACGACGCGGATCACCAAGCCCGGCACGCGAACGCCGCAAGGCCTTCGAAATCACCGTTATCGCTTCATCCTGGCCGATAATCTTCTTCTGCAGTTCCTCTTCCATCCGCAACAGACGCTTCGATTCGTTCTCCTCCAGTCGGAACAGCGGTATGCCCGTGATCTTCGCCAGCACATAGGCGACGTCATCGGACGACAGCGTGATACGCTCCTTGTCCCGCTTCTCTTCCCATTCCTTGATCATCTCCGCCAGCTGTTCCTTCTTCGCCTTGATCTCATCACGGAGCTGCGCCGCCGACTCGAACGCCTGGTTCTTTACCGACTGCTCCTTCTTCTGCTGCAGGTCCGTGATCTCCTGTTCAGTCCGGGCGAACTCCTCAGGACGAGTATACGTCGACAAATGCGCCCGCGAACCGGCCTCATCAATCAGATCGATCGCCTTGTCAGGCTGAAACTTGCCGGAAATGTAACGGTTCGACATGCGCACCGCCGCGTCGATCGCCTCATCCGATATCACCAGCTTGTGGTGCTCCTCGTAACGGGGACGAAGCCCCTTGAGAATCCTGATCGTATCTTCTTCACTCGGTGGATCGACCATCACCGTCTGGAAACGACGATCCAGCGCCCCATCCTTCTCAATGTACTTGCGGTACTCGTTCATCGTCGTCGCGCCAATACACCGCAACTCCCCACGAGCCAGCGAGGGCTTGAAGATGTTCGAGGCATCCAGCGAACCCTCAGCCCCACCCGCTCCGACAATCGTGTGAATCTCGTCGATGAAAATGATCACATCCTCGGAGTTGATGATCTCCGTCAGCACCGCCTTCAAACGTTCCTCGAACTGGCCCCGGTACTTCGTACCGGCCACCAATGATGCCATATCCAGTGTCACCAGACGCTTGTTCTCCAGCGTCTGCGGAACCTTGTTCTCAACTATGCGCTGCGCCAGCCCCTCAACAATCGCCGTCTTGCCAACTCCCGGTTCACCAATCAACACCGGGTTGTTCTTCTTGCGACGCGAAAGCACTTGCGCGACCCGCTCGATCTCCGTCATCCGACCGACAATCGGATCAAGCTTGCCCCGCCGAGCCAGCTCGGTCAGGTCACGACCAAAATGGTCCAAAGCCGGCGTCTTCGACTTCTTGCGCTTCTTCTTAAATGAGGACGGCCGACCGCTCTGAATATTCTTCAGCTCCTCGTACGCCTCCTTGTAGTCGATGTCATAAGTCGTCAACACCTGCGCCGCAACACCCTCCTCATCCTTCAGCAGCGCCAACAGCAAATGCTCGGTGTCGATATCCTTCGACTTGAGTGCCCGCGCTTCCTGCCCCGAAACCTCAAGCGTCTTCTTGGCACGCGCAGTCAACGGCAACTGCCCCATCGTCATGGTACCACCCGACGGCTGGACAACTTCCTCGATCGACTGCCTCAGGTCTGTCAGGTCCAGTCCCAGATTGGCCAGGATCTCCACCGACCGGCCTTCGCCCAGACGGATCAACCCCAACAAGAGATGCTCGGTGCCAATGTAGTCGTGCCGCAGCCGGGCCGCTTCATCGCGAGCATATTCAATAGCCTTCCTGGCACTTTCCGTAAACATCTCATTCATGGCACATCATCCTTCCATGTATTCACATCACACACTTCTCAACCAAAGGGTGACCACCTTTTCAACACCCTACTGCGGTTTGGTGTTCCGTAGTTTCTCCCGCACCATCTGGGCACGAACGAAATCACGACGGTTGTGGTCCATCTCTGCCCCGTAATACTTCTGCAAATGCGCCGGCTGCGACAGCAGCAGAATCTCATTGATCAACGCAATATCCAGAAAATCGATGATATTCATCGCCCGCCCCAGCCGAACCGCCGAAAGCAGGTTCATTACCTCCTCACTGGTCAGCACACGAGCATTACACAATATACCGTATGCCCGCCAAATCTTATCCTCAACCATGTCCTGCGCCTCGTCTATCAGACGCTGACGCGCCGCCGACTCACTCTCGAGTATGTCACGCGTCACCTGGCTGATCTTCCTGAGTATCTCCTCCTCCGATACCCCCAGCGTATTCTGATTCGATACCTGGAAAAGATTCCCCAATACGTCCGTCCCCTCACCATAGAAGCCGCGCACGATCAAACCCGAATGGGTTATGCTCGTCACCACCTTCTCAATATCCTTGGTCAACACCAGACCCGGCAGATGAATCAGCACCGAGGCCCGCATCCCCGTCCCGGCATTCGTCGGACAGGCAGTCAAATAGCCGAAGTCACGATCGTAATCAAACTCAATATACCGACCGATCTCCGCCTCGTGACGGGTTGCCAGCTCAAATGCACCCTCCGGATCAAGCCCCGGCGCCAGCGCCTGAATCCGAAGATGATCCTCCTCGTTGACCATGATCGATATCCGCTCAGCCTGATCAATATACACCGCCTTCGACATATCTCCGGAAAGAAAAGGCGGCGATATCAGGTGCCGTTCGATCAGAAAATGCTTGTCCAGCTCATCGATATCCGCTGCCTTGAAATAGTAACCGTCCGACAACAGCTTCGATCGCGAAACCGTGGAATCAAAATAGTTGATGACTCGCTTCTTGGTCTCCGCATCGGCCGAGGACGGATAATTGCAGCCGGCGATGTTTCGCGCCAAACGCACACGGCTCGAGAGCACAACCGGTGCTTCTTCACCCTTACCGCTTAACCAGGCAGCCGAACTCTTGGCCATCTCTTCGAACATCGTACTCACCTGTTCTGCCCCTTCACTTCACGTCGTTGTGCTCTGCCAGCTCATGCTGAATCATCTTCAATTTGTCGCGAATCTCCGCCGCTCGCTCAAAATCCTCATGGTTGATTGCCTTCTGTAACTCGCTGCGGAGCCGTTCTTCTTCTCTTATCGACACTTTTGCCGTTTCCTCTTGCCCTTGTTCACCCGTCATCTGAGAAGGCGTCCGACCCCGGTGCAGCGAGGCACCGTGAATCTTGCGCATGATCGTCTCCAGCCGGTGACGAAAGGCACCGTAGCAGTCACCACAACCAAAACGCCCCTGACGCGTGAACTCCTGGAACGTCAACCCGCAACGAGGACACGCCGTCGTATCCTTGCTTCCCTCCTCCGTCGTCACCGGCAGGTGCTGGGCCATGCCCGAGAGAATCTCCGCCAGCGGGAACGGAACATTGTCCAGCGGCGAATGAAACCCCCGCTTCTCTGCGCAATCCTTGCACAGCGCGAGCGTCGTCTTCTTGTTATTCACAATCTGCGTCAAATGAACGACGGCTTCCGTCTTCCCGCAATCCTGGCACATCATGGTCAATCACTCTCCAGAGTCATGACGTTGCTGCTTCAGGGACCCCTCAATGATCCCCAGTTCTCTGTGGCATCGGCCCGCCAATTCCCGGTCGTGAGTCGCTATCACGAAAGTCATCTGTTTGTGCTGGTTAAGGTCGAACAGAAGGTCGTGAAGGTGGCGGCCCGTCCTCGTGTCGAGATTCCCCGATGGCTCATCGGCTAACACCACATCCGGATTGTTGGCCAGCGCCCGCGCGACAGCCACCCGCTGTTGTTCACCGCCGGAAAGCTCTCTCGGGCGATGGCTTGTCCTGTCTGTTAAACCGACATCGGCAAGCAGCAGTTCCGCCCTCTCTCTCGCCACCTCCGGACGCTTCCCGGCGATAAGCATCGGCATCATAACATTCTCCAGCGCCGAAAAATCATCCAGCAGATAGTGAAACTGAAACACAAACCCTATCCGCTCGTTGCGAAAACGGGCCAGTTCCCTGACACTCTTGCTCCGCAATGACTCCCCGTCAACTACCACCTCTCCCGCTGTCGGATGATCCAGCCCCCCAAGAATGTGCAGCAACGTTGATTTTCCCACCCCGGAAGCCCCCGTCACAGCTACCATCTCACCCCGCATAACATCCAGCGAAATCTCCTCCAACACCCGAAGCGTCGCCTTCGGCGTCGTGAATTCACGGCTCACTGCTCTTGCACTCAGGATGGTCGGCGTGGTGTCCATTAGCGTCCGCTGCTCAGGGTTATGGTAGCCGTTTCCGGCCTACTGATATTGTCGCCCAAATTGTCCATTTGTTTAGCTAAATCTATACTCCGCAATCTTTTATTGTCTCAATACCTCGATCACCGACAGCCGCGATGCCTGATGCGCCGGATACAACGCCGTCACAAAACAGATCGCCAGCGTCACCAGCCCCGCCAGCACGAAATCCACCGCATGGGTCTCAATCGGCAAATAACTGATGAAATAAATGTCCGGCGGCAATGATATCACCGCGTACCGGTTCTGAACCCACGCCGCTGCCCAGGCCAGTATCCAGCCCCCCAAAACTCCCCCAAGTCCAATCGTTAACCCCTTATAGATAAATATCTTACGCACAGATCCCGGCATCGAACCCATCGCCTTGAGAATGCCTATCTCCGCCCGCTTCTCCAGCACCAGCATCGTCAGACTGGAGATAATCGAAAACGCCGCCACCAGCACAATCAATATGAACCCAAGAAACAGAATCTGCTTCTCCAGCGCGATCCACGAAAAAATGTTCTTGTGAAGCACATACCAAGGGACTACATCGTAGCGGTGCCCCAGCAGCGAATCGATCTTCGGCGCCACCTGCTGCGCCAACTGGATGTCCGTCAACTTCAAATGAACCGCCGTTGCCCCATCCCCGGTGCGGAACAAATCCTGCGCCGAGGCCAGAGAAATATACACCAGGTTGGCATCGAACTCATACATTCCCGTCTCGAATAGCCCCGCCACGTAAAACTTGCCGATCCGCGGCCGCGTGTTCATCCGAAGGTCCTCTCCCCGCAACGAATACATCACCATCGGATCACCCAGAAACACCCCCATGCGATCCGCGATGTACGAGCCCACGATTATCCCCGGGATACTGTCACCCTCGGCATCCACCTGATGCCCGAACGTGTACGCCCCGGCCACAATGCTCTCCGCCAGATTCGACGTCCGCGCCTCCGCCTCGGCATCAATCCCACGCACTATCACACCATCCCCGGCCGACGCCGACGAAATCGCTGCCTTATAATAAATGAACGGCGAGGCGGCCACCACATGCTCCACCGTCTCAACCGTGTCGATCAACGCCTCATAGTCATGAATCAACCCACCGGACAGCGGGAAAATCGAGATGTGCGATGTCGTCCCCAGCAAACGAGTGCGGATCTCCGTCTCAAACCCGTTGTGCATGGACATCACAAAACACACCACCGCCACACCGACCGTCACTCCCAAAATAGTGATCCAGGTCGCCACCGATGTGAAATACTGGCCGGAGCGCATATAGCGCCCCGCTATAAACCTTTCATAACCCATACGCAGCCATTATACTGTTCGGGTCTATGTATAACAATCAGTTTCGTCCACAAACGAGGCAGCCAACCCCCCATGATTATTCCCGATGACGGACAATTCTCCTGGCAGGGCAAGTCCGCCCGCGTACTCGGACTTTTCTCTCGAGCCGGTGTTGCGCAACAGATCATGATCACCCACGAGAGCGCCTCGTTGCTCTTCGATTGCGGCGATGGTGCCCTCCGCGACTACCTTGCGCAACAGCTCAGCACAATCCATCTTCAGGGTCTTTTGGTTACGCACGGCCATTATGATCACATCGGCGGCCTGTACTCGCTGCTCGGTTTCCTGCGCATGCTCGGCCGTACCAAGTCCTTCCTGGTGGCAGGACCGGCCAACTGCACCGAAATCTGGGGAATCGTCGATACCTTTGAGAAGTGCTACCCTGACACCATCCCGTACCCGATCATCCGCCGGCATATCGCACCGCACGATCCGCTGTCGTTCGCCGCAATGACTATCGAGGCCTACCCGGTCTGTCACGCCGGATCGCGTGCCGATGGTGTTATTCTTCCGCCCATCCCGGCCTACGGATATCGCGTCACCGCGGGACAGGATACCATCGCTATCACCGGCGACAGCGGGATGTGCAACGAACTTAAGACCCTCGTCAAGGATGCCGACCTGGCGGTGATCGAGGCTACCTTCGGCGACGACCACTACCTCGACCCGCGCTATCTCGATGAGGTCCATCTCTCCGTCGACCTTGCCCATCAGCTTGGCCGCACTGCCCGCGAATACGTGCTCGTGCACCGCGCCAGCAAGGAACGGCGTACTTGACCCCGGACCGCCGCCGTCGTTTATTCGGCCTTATGAAGACCATCACGTCCATCCGAACCATGCAGCGCACTGCCCGCGAGCTTTCCCGCAACGGAACCATCGCCCTTGTTCCCACTATGGGCTATCTGCACGATGGGCATCTCTCGCTGGTCAAACGCGCCAGAAAGGCCGCTGATGCTGTTGTCGCCTCCATCTTCGTCAACCCCGCACAGTTCGGCCCCGACGAAGATCTCCGGCGGTATCCCCGCGACGTGAAAGGCGACCGCCTCAAATTGCGCCAATCAGGGGCCGACATTCTCTTCATGCCCGATGCCCGTCAGATGTACCCCGACAGCTTCCAGACCCGGGTCGAAGTCGAACAGCTCTCGCGCGTTCTTGAGGGAGCCTGCCGTCCCGGTCACTTTCGCGGCGTGACCACCGTCGTCAGCAAACTGTTCAACATCGTCCGCCCTGATATCGCCGTCTTCGGCCAGAAGGACTTTCAGCAGGCGGTCGTCCTCATGCGCATGGCCCATGATCTCAACTATCCCATCAAGCTGATCATCGCCCCAACCCGACGCGAGAAAGACGGCCTGGCCATGTCCTCCCGCAACGCCTACCTCGGACCCGAACAACGCCGCCAGGCGGTCTGCCTCTACCAGGGCCTCCGCCGTGCCCGCACCCTGTTCGCCCGGAACGTCACCTCGACCACACGCCTGACAAAGGCCGTTCGCGCGGAAATCCTGAATATCTGCCCCGATGCCGACATCCACTACATAGCCTTCAACGACCGACATACCCTCACCCCCCGACCGCGCGCTGACCACAACACCGTCTGCTCGGTTGCCGCGGTTGTCCACCGTGTCCGCCTCATCGACAATATGCCCCTCGGATAAATCGGCGCCGACCACGCAATTTGCCATTGACCACCTGCGTATCCTGATTACATTACCTGACAACCGAAACTGCCCACGCGGAGGCCCGATGCCAACGCCGGTGCTCATGGAGAGCGTGACAAAAAATGGCCAGGGAAAAAGAAAGAACCAATATCAAGATCTCTTCGCCCGGAGTTAATGTCGCCGTCGTCAAGAACGACTACGATGGCTGGCAATTCCTCATCCTCAAGCGCGCCGAAGGCCAATCCTACGGCGGCTACTGGGGCTTCATGACCGGCAGCAAGAACGGTGACGAAACCGTCGCCCAGGTCGTCGTAAGAGAAATGCAGGAGGAAACATCCCTGACGCCAAACTCCATCTGGGCCACCGAACACCTGGTGCACTTCTACGAGCCGGAATTCGACGAAATCTGGATTCTCCCCCTGGTCGTGGCCGTCGTCGACGAGGATGTCGAGGTCAAACTCTCACCCGAAAACTCCGAGTACCGATGGCTGGCCCCTAAACGGGCAAGACACCTCGTGAGCTGGGACAACCTCCGTATGGCCATCGACAAGATCACCAACGAACTCGACCTGTTTCCCGCCCGAAACTGGGTCGAAATCAAACCCTGACCGGAATCCTGTTGCCAACCTCGCCGTCACTCGACCGTTGGAACTGCGCCCGCTTTCGGTGGTTATCAGTAGGGAAGAGGCCATTCAGCCCGCGCCCGATAAGGTGAAAACACAATGCTGATTACTGTCTGCAAATCCAAAATCCACCGCGCCACTATCACCGACACCAGTATTGACTATGTCGGCTCGATCACTATCGATGAAGAACTGATGAAACTGGCCGGGCTGGTGGAATTCGAGAAAGTGCAAATCGCCAACATCAACAATGGCGAACGCTTCGAAACCTATGTCATCACCGGCAAGCCCGGCAGCGGCGCCATCGAACTCAATGGTGCCGCGGCGCGCAAAGGAAGCCCCGGTGACCTGATCATTATCATCGCCTATGGCCACATCGATCGCAACGAGGCCTCAGGCTTCAAGCCGGCTATCGTCCATGTCGACAGCCATAACAGGCCCGTCAACCGACCGCTGTAACAGCCCTCACCAAGTGCCCCACTGCAGCCGTACCCCAAAGATGTGAACGCTCCAAATTACAGGTTCCGATGAGCAGATTACCGAAAGCAGCCGTTGTCCTCGCCGCCGGAAAAGGCAAACGCATGAAATCCGACCTCCCCAAGGTCCTGCATCCCATCCACGGCCGCCCCATGATAAGCATCCTCATGGATACCCTGCACAGCATGACCTTCGAACAGATCGCTGTCGTCATCGGCTACAAAGGGGAGATGGTCCTAAAGGCCCTCAGCGATTACCCTGTCACGTTCGTCTGGCAGACCGAGCAACTCGGCACCGGCCACGCCGTCATGATGGCCGAACCCGAACTCAAAGACTTCCGCGGCACTGTCCTCGTCGCCGCCGGTGACGTGCCGTTTCTCTCCCCAAAATCCATCAGCAGGCTGTTCGAAATCCACGAATCGACCGCCGCCGCAGCCACCTGCCTGAGTGCCGTTGTCGATGACCCTACCGGCTACGGCCGCATTATCCGAGTTGACAACTCCGACCAACTCGCCCGAATAGTCGAACACAAGGACGCCGACCAAGCCACCCTCCAGATCCGTGAAATCAACACCGGTACACTCTGCTTTGACGCCAGCCTGCTCTTCTCAACCCTCCGACTTCTCAAAAATGATAACGCCCAGGGCGAGTACTACCTGACCGACTGCGTCAAAATACTCCACGAACAAGGCAGAAGAGTCTCCGTCGTTTGTGCCGATGATAGCAATGAGGTCCTCGGCGTGAACTCCGTCGACCAACTTCGTGACCTCGAGCGACGATTCACCAGATGACCTGACGAACAGGCGACATTCGCGCAGAAACATCTGGACCTTTTCTCTCGCTGGTTCGTTAAAATAGCAGAGACAGTGGCCAGAAATATGGTTGACGAAGCCAGCCCCGGTGTAATACATTGATCCTGAGGAAACTATGAAGCAACTCATACTCATTCTGTCACTGATATTGTCACTGGCATTGATAGCCTGCCCTGCCCGGTCGCAGACTGTCGACCGCGCCGAGCTGGAGAAGATCACCCGCGAGAACGCTCTCGGCGTCCAGCCGGCCGCCAGCCCCTATTCGCTGATCGATCTCTCTCGCCTCAAATGGTCGCACAGCTACTCGGTATCCTATGTCTCCGGCAGCGGCTACTCCGGATCTCTCGGCATGATGCGGACGTCGATGTTCTATGAGCTCTCGCCCAAGCTCTCAATGACATTGAATATGGGCATCGCGCACGACCCCTCGTCACTGATCGGCAACAACTCCGGCTCCGCGACATTCCTGCCCGGATTTACGCTTGACTATCACCCCTCAGACAGTTTCCGTATGAGTGTGTCATACCAACGCATGATCGGTATGGACCCGTTTCGGTGGGGTAACAGCATGTTTGACCGCCCTATAGGCCCGTAAAAATACAAGGAGACCTCAGCAGTCAGACCGCCCCCCGCCCGCTTTTGAAACCATAGCATGAAAACCAGACGAAACTCACATCAGACCGGCCGCCCCCCTGTCCGGCCTTCATGGCGAGCCAGATTACCATTGTCCCGTGCCATTGAACTCGGCGCCGTGTTCCTGCTGGTAGCCGTCGTTATCTACCTCGGCTGGTTCGTCGTGCGTGTCAGCGCCGGTGTCAGTGCCGAGGTCCCCGCCGCCGACAGGCTGGTCCGCCTGCAACTTGTCGATGCCGGCGGCAACCCTGAATCAGCTCGCGAGGTCATCCGTCTGCTGGATCACCTCGCCGACAACCACGCCCAGATCAGGCTGGTCGACCAATACGCCATGGATCGACACACCGTCGACGCTACATTCATCATCTCCCGCGAACCGGACCTGTCTGCAGCTCGATGGCTCGCCCACAAACTGGCCCTGGGCGATGACGATGTCGTCTACCGCCCTCTGGAAAACAATCATCAGCAGATCTCCGCCACCCTTGTTGTAGGAGAAGACTGCGATAGAATCGTGCAGAACCTCACACCTGATCAGGAGATGTGAGCGCCCGCCTTGAAGGATTTGACCCCATTGAAACTCGCCCGCCTGGCCGGACAATTGGCCCTCTCCAAAAGAGGCTTTGATGTCCGAATCCTGAAGCTCAAAAGTATCTCGTCGGTTTGTGACTACTTCGTCATTGCCTCCGGCGAAGCCGATGTCCATGTCAAGGCGATTGCCGAGGCCGTTGAAGACGGCCTCACCAACCATGGTATCAAACCGTACAGCCGCGAGGGCTTCGATGAACGCCACTGGATTCTGCTCGATTATGTCGATGTCGTCGTGCACGTGTTCCTGGAAAAGACCCGCCAGTTCTACGCCCTGGAGAAACTCTGGGGCGACGCTCCGGTGGAAACGCTATCGGAATAAGAGGAGTGATGACCGTTGAAAACTAAAACAACCCAAGGCAAGGACAGCACCATCGAACTGGCTCAGCTCAAGAACAAGACCATCGCCGAGCTGCTCGATATCGCCGAAAAACTCGATATCCCCGGCGTCAGCGGCCTTCGCAAGTCCGAACTCATCTACAAGATCATGGAAGCCCAGTCAAACTCCAGCGGGGTCATCCTCGCCGAAGGCGTGCTCGAAATCCTCGACGAAGGCTATGGCTTTCTGCGCTCCCCCGGCTACAACTACCTCCCGGGACAGGACGATATCTACGTCTCACCCTCCCAGATCAAGCGCTTCGACCTGCGCACCGGCGACATCGTCACCGGTCAGGTGCGCTCACCAAAGGACAACGAGCGCTACTTCGCCCTCCTGAAAATCGAATCCGTCAACTTCGGCCCACCCGAGGAAGCCAAACACAAAACCCTCTTCGACAACCTCACTCCGCTCTACCCCAACTCACCATTCCAACTGGAGGTCCAGCCCGAGGAGGTCACCACCCGCATTATCGACCTCATGTGCCCCATCGGCAAGGGACAACGAGCTTTGATCACCTCACCGCCCAAGGCCGGTAAAACCATGATCCTCCAAAAGATAGCTCAGGCTATTACCGCCAACCACCCCGATGTCGACCTGATCGTCCTGCTCATCGATGAACGCCCCGAGGAAGTAACTGACATGAAACGCTCCGTCAATGGCGAAGTCGTCAGCTCAACCTTCGATGAACCAGCCGAACGACACGTCCAGGTCGCCAACATGGTCCTGGAAAAATCCAAGCGCCTCACCGAACACGGCCACGATGTCGTCATTCTGCTGGACTCCATCACCCGCCTGGCCCGCGCCCACAATGCGGTCGTTCCGCACTCCGGTAAAATCCTCTCCGGCGGCGTGGACTCCAACGCCCTGCATAAGCCGAAACGGTTCTTTGGCGCCGCCAGAAACATCGAAGAGGGCGGCTCCCTGACCATTATCGCCACCGCCCTGATCGAAACCGGCTCGCGCATGGACGAAGTCATTTTCGAGGAGTTCAAAGGCACCGGCAACATGGAAATGGTCCTTGATCGCCGCCTGTCCGATCGACGTATCTTCCCCGCTATGGACATCAATCGCTCCTCCACACGCAAAGAGGAACTGCTCATGAGCGAGGAGATCCTCAATAAAATCTGGATTCTTCGCAAGTTCCTCGCCGAAATGAACCCCATCGAGGCTATGGAATTCCTTCTGGACCGCCTCAAAAAGAGCAAAACCAACCAGAAATTCCTCGCCTCCATGAAAGACTGACCGCTCCGCCGAAATGGATTCGCCAACGGCCGCCGATCTGTCCGGCGGCCGTCTCTCTTGCACAGGCCAGCCCCAGCCACAACCCCCACCCTAAACCCGTCAGCAGTCCCGATTGTTGTTGATCCTCTCCTCACTTGCCACTACATACACTCAGGTCACCGCAAGAAACGGATCAGCTTTCACGTATGGACAACGAACAGAAAACGGCACCACAACCGGAAAACGACCGGCACAACGAGGATCAGACCACCTCGACCCCCCGGGACTCACAACCCGAACCGGCCAGCAGTGCGCCTGAGCACCGCGACCAACCCGCAGACGTCCAGTCCCAGCCCTCATCGGACATGGTCGTGGTCCAGTTCGACAATGTCTACCTCAACACCGATCACGGCCACGAGGTCTTTCGCGATCTCACATTCTGCCTGCGGGCCGGGTGCACCGCCTACATCACCGGACCCGCCGGCTCCGGCAAAACCTCCCTGATCAGGCTCATCATCGGCGATCGCATGCCGGCCGCCGGCGCCGTCGAGGTGTTCGGCGAAGTCTGGCGCTGGCGGAGCCGACGCCAGCGCATGCGCATCAGGCGCAGAATCGGCGGCGTAGGCGGGCTGTTCGACCTGATGCCCTCACTGACCGCCGCAGAGAATGTCACCCTCCCCCTGATCATTGCGGGGCTGCCCCGGCGCCAAAGACAGGAAAAACTGCTCAGAGTGCTCGGCGAGTTCTCACTGCTCAAACTCGCCAATGTCTACCCCGAACGACTCACCCGCGTCGAGCGCACTATGGTGCAGTTCGCCCGCGCCGCCGTCAATGACCAGCCTTTGCTGCTCATCGATGAACCCACCGCCGGGCTCGACCGTACAACCTATGACCGGCTCGTGGAATACATGTTCAAGGTCTCTCAGTCGGGACGCTCCATGATTATCGTCAGCTCCGAGGTCCCTTCACGAGAACTGCCCAACACCGACTACTACGAAATCGTCAACGGTGCCCTGCTATGACCAGACTCGCCCACATTCTCGCCGAAACCCTGCGCAACCTGCGACGACACCCCCTGACTGCCCTCTCATCTCTGCTCTCATTGCTGCTCATCTTCCTCCTGTTCGATCTGTTCTGGGTGGGTGCCGCCACCGCCCGGCAGTTCTATGACAATCTCCTGCGCGACCTGCGTATGGAGGTCTTCGTCCGCGAGGATATCCCGGAATCGGGAATCCCCGCACTGCGTTCCAACCTGCTCAAGATACCGGGGGTTGCTGCGGCCGACTACGTATCCAAGGATCAAGCCCGCCGCGAACTCATGGAACTGGTCGGAACCGACCTGCTCGTCGGTTATGACACCACCAACCCGCTGCCCCGATCCTTCGTCCTCGCCATCTCGGTTGACCATCTGTCGGTCGATCGCATGCAGGATGTTGAGACCGCCGCCCTCAAAGTCCAGGGTGTGTCGCAGGTCTACTACTCCCAGTCCTGGCTCAACAAGGCCGAGTCCACTAACAGCATGATCCAGCGCGTCGGAACTGCCCTCGGCCTGTTGATCCTCGCGGCCGCCCTCATGGCTTCGCTTAACAACATCCGCCTGATGACCCGCGCCCGTGCGGTCGGCTTCCGGCAGATGTTTCTGCTGGGCGCCGGACGCCTCTTCGTCGCCATGCCCTTCATCCTCGAAGGTATCCTGATATCCACCACCACCGCCGCCGGTGGCTGGCTACTGCTGGTCTGGGCGCACCAAAAGGTCGAACTCACCCAAATGCAACTGGTGATGCCCGAAACACACCTGATAATCTACTACTGCCTCTGTGCCGCCTTGCTGGGACTGGTCAGCGGCTATCTCGGCATCCGCCGACAACTGCGATAGGAGCGACATTTGATGCCATTGCCGGATACAACCATACGTAGTGTGCAGCCAGGCATCCTGCTCCTTCTGATACTCGCCGCCATACTCCTTGCGCCGCGCGCCGCGTTCGCCGCCGAGGACAAAAGCGACATCCTGCAGCAGAAGCAGGAACTCGAGCGTATTCAGCGCGATGTTCGCACCGGCCAGAAGCGACTCGACTCCCTCAAGGCCCACGAAGCCAGCGTGCAGAAACAGATCTCCGGCGTCGATGAACACATCTCCGCCAACCAGCGCGTAGTCAAGCGACTCAGCAGCGAGCTTGCCCAACTGCAGTCAACCATCGCCACCACCGAAACCGAACTGGCAGCCAGCCGTGAGGTCCTCGATCGCACCCAGCGCAAATACCTCGGCGATATCCGCCAGTTCTACCTGTCAACCCGTGAGCACTCCCGCGCGCTCTTCGAGTCTCCCAACCATGAACTGATTCAGAACCGCCAGATTACCTATCTGACCTCCCTCGCTGACTTCGAGTGGGAACGCGTCCAGCGCGCCTCGGGCAAATTCGGCCAAACCCTCAAAAAAATGGATGAGCTGTCCGGCCAGCACCAAAAGGTGACCACCAAGGTCCACAACACCCAAAGCGCCCTCGACCGCCACAACACCAACAAGCAGCGACGCCAGCAGGAACTGGCCGAACTGCGCCGACGAACCAGCGAGGAGTCCGACCGTATCCTCATGCTCCAGCAGGCCGCCCGCGAAATGGAGCAAATCATCGCCCAACTGGAGGAAGCCGAACGGCGCCGTGACCGTCCCGACGGTCGCGAATCAGTCTTCGTAACGCTGCAGGGCTACCTGCCCGCGCCATGCCTCGGCAAGGTAACCCTCACCTTCGGTCAGCACGTGGACCAGGTCACGCGCCTGAAGTCGTTTTCACCCGGAATCACCATCGCCGGAGAAGCCGGGCGGGTCGTCGCCGCCGTCGCCGCCGGATCAATTGCCTATGTTGGCACTTTGCGCGGCTACGGAAAATTCATTATCATCAACCATGATGATCACTACTACACCACCTATGCCGGCCTGGAGGATATCCGGGTGACAAAGGGAGACTATGTCTTCAGCGGCACCGCCCTCGCCCGGGCCGGCGCCGATGGTCTCATGAAGTTTGAACTCAGACGGGGGCGCGAAGCCCTCGATCCGCTCACCTGGCTGAGAAATGACGCCTTCTGATATCTACATTCTGCAGCCACGAGCGTGGTCGATTCTCTCACGATCCTTTGCCTCGCAACGCATCGCCGGTACCTACCTGATCGAGGGAAACCGCGGCACCGGACGCTGGTTCCTCGCTGTCACCCTCGCCCAACTGCTCAACTGCGAGACCCCCCTTGATGCCTCCCCCTCAGAGCGCATCCAGCTCCCCTGCGGAACCTGCCGTTCCTGCCGCCTGATCGGCTCCATGAACTTCCCCGGATTGTATGTCGCCCTGCCCGTCGAAAAGCACAAGAACCTGGATCACGCCCACGAACTGATCAGCGAATTGCTGCAGCGCAAACGTGACGACCCGTTCGCCGATATCAACTCGCCCGGAGCCACCTCAATCCCCATCGATGTCGCCCGCGCCATCAAGAAAGACCTCTCACGCCGCGCCGCCGATGACATCACCCGCGTCGTTATCTTCCACGAGATGGACAAAATGCGCGCCGACTCCGCCGATGCCCTCCTCAAACTCATCGAGGAACCACCGCCACGCACAACCATTATCCTGACCGTCGAGCGTGCCCACAACCTGCTCCCAACCATCCAGTCACGTTCGCAGAAAATCAAGCTGAATCGAATTGCCTCCACTGTCATCGAACAACTACTCCGTGATCACTACCACATTCCACCCGAGTCCGCGCAGCTATACAGCCGTATCGCCGATGGCTCCCTCGGTCGTGCCATGGCCCTGTCCGCCCACGACAGCCCCGAACTCGAGCACCGCCACACCTATGCCGGGCTCTTCAGCACCCTCATACTGGCCTCGCCCTCCCAGGCCATAAGCCGCATCGGCGAATGCCTCACCCAGCGTGATCGAACAGCCGCCGATGAACTCCTGCGCCTGTGGCAATCCCTCCTGCGCGACTGCGGAACATGGGCTACGCTCGCCGATGATACCATGATCACCAACATCGACTACCTCGATGACATCAAACGCCTCGCAGGTCACTTCACCGATCAGCAACAACTCGTGCACATGAGCCAGACAATCAAGAATACCCTTGCCGACCTGAAACTCAACGTGCATATTCAGGGCGCACTTGCAGCACTGGCCCTGCGAATGTCCCAATTGCTGCCCCAACAAGCCGAAGGCCGGTAACTCTCAAGGCCTGCCGGCAAGGGCCAGATCAACTGGCAAGGGCCAGATCAACTGGCAAGGGCCAGATAGGCTGGCAAGGCCAGATCAACTGGCAAGGGCCAGATCAACTGGCAAGGGCCAGATCAACTGGCAAGGGCCAGAAGGATAAGGAGTAACTCCATGGCTGAGTTGTACCTGGTAGAATTCAGGGGATCACGCAAGGAGTTTTTTTATAATTCCTACTACCACAACTTCCACATCCCCGAACACGTCATTGTGCAGGTGGATCGTGGCGAAGACATCGGCCTGTTGACCATGCGCATCGATAAGCCGGTCGAGTTCCCCGATGATGCCCGGCCGCGCTCCATCCTGCGGCCGGCCAACCCCGCCGACATGCAGCATCTGGAGGTGCTCAGGAAGAAAGAAAAGGACTATCGCGCCGAGATCGTCAGCATGATCGAGGGCCATGGCCTGCCCATGAAGGTCGTCGATGTCGAGTGCCAGTTCGATGGCAACAAACTGACAGCCTTCTTTTCTGCTGACCACCGCGTCGACTTCCGCGCCCTCGTCAAGGACATGGCCGCCCGCTATCGAACACGCATTGAACTGCGCCAGATCGGTGTCCGCGATGAAGCCCGTCGCATCGGCGGCTATGGTATCTGCGGGCGGCGCCAGTGCTGTAACAGCTTCATTCGCGCTTTTGAGCCGATCTCAACTCAGCATGCCCGCGAACAGGACTTGCCCCTCAACCCCGCCAAGATCTCCGGCAATTGCGGCCGCCTGCTGTGCTGCCTTCGCTATGAAGCCCCAATGTATCTGGACTGCAAAAGACGCTTCCCGAAACCAGGCTCTTCCGTCAAAACAAAACAGGGCGACGGCATTATCGACCGCATCGATATCTTCAACGAAGAGGCCGTCATCATCAGCCATGAAGAGCGCGTCTTCTTCCGCTGTCAGGACCGGGATATCTACGAGGTCGAGGGTGAACCGGTGGAACCCCAACGCCCCCGAACCGCCGAGGCCGCCGGCGAAGAGGCCTCCGAAGAAGACCTCAAAAAACTCGAGGGCGAATGAGCCCCCGCGAACCACTGTCACAGATCGAACAAACACCATTTTGCCTTTGGAGCCAACACCGTGCCCCTGCCGTTCTATGTTACAACACCAATTTACTATGTGAATGACAGCCCCCACATCGGGCACGCCTACACTACCATCGCCGCTGACATCCTCGCCCGCTTCCACCGGCTCGCCGGCCGCGAGGCCTTCTTCCTCACCGGTACCGACGAGCACGGTACCAAGGTCGCCGAGGCCGCCGCCGCCGCCGGTATGAGCGAGATCCAGTTCTGCGACAAGACCGTCAAGACCTTTCAGGACATATGGAACCGGCTTGACATCGCCTATGATGACTTCATCCGCACCACCTCTCCGCGACACGAGCAGGCCGTACGAAAAATCCTCGATGCCATGCGCGGTGCCAAAACCGAGGACGGCCGCAATGTTATATACTCCGGCTACTACGAGGGCCTCTACTGCACCGGCTGCGAGAAATTCCTCACCGAAAAGGACCTCATCGACGGCAAATGCCCCGACCACAACCGCGAACCGGAAACCCTGCGCGAGAAAAACTACTTCTTCCGCCTGTCCGCCTTCACCGACAAAATCCGCGAGAAGGTAACATCCGGCGAGCTTAATATCCTCCCCGATGAGCGCCGCCGCGAAGTCCTCGGCCTGCTCCGACAGGACCTGCCCGACTTCTCGCTCTCGCGGGAACACGTCAAGTGGGGAATACCCCTGACCTTCGATCCCAGTCAGTCCGCCTATGTCTGGGTCGATGCCCTCACTAACTACATCTCCGCCATCGGCTATGCCGACAACCCGGACCTGTTCGACCAGTGGTGGAACCGGGCCGAGGTCGTCCACCTCATGGCCAAGGACATCCTCAAGTTCCACTGCCTGTACTGGCCGGCCATGCTGATGGCCGCCGGTATCAAACTCCCGGAAACCATCTTCCTGCATGGCTTCTTCACCGTCGATGGCGCCAAAATGTCCAAAACCCTCGGCAACAAGATCGACCCCAATGATATGGTCGATGAGTTCGGTCCCGATGCAACCCGATACCTCCTGCTCACCCAGTATCCCTTCGGTCACGATGGCGACGTGCAGGCCAGTCGCTTTGTCGCCCAATACAACACCGACCTCGCCAACGATCTCGGCAACCTCGTCTCCCGCGTCGCCAAAATGGTGATGACCAATTGCGAGGGCAAGCTCCCTGCACCCTGCGACAGCGTTCCCGGATTGCCCGAGTTGAAACTGCAGGCAGGACAACTGGCCGACAACGCCCAGCAGTTCATCAACAGCTTCCGCATCGGTGCCGCCATCGAGGAAGCCGTCGCGCTCGTGCGCGCCACCAACAAGTTCTTCAACGATACCGCTCCGTGGAAAATGGCCAAAGCCGGACAAACCGACCAGCTCGGCGGCGTCCTCAACGCCTGCTGCGAAATCCTCCGCATGGTGTCCGTTGTTCTGTTCCCCGTCATGCCCGGCAAGATGCGGCAGCTTCGCCAGGTCCTCTCGCTTGCCGACAACACCCTGACACTCGAAGACGCCCGCGCCTTCACACGCCTCAAACCCGGAACGCCCATCAGCGTCGATCAACCAATTTTCCCCAGGCTCGAAGCCAAAAAACACCTCGCCGGGGCTGCCAAACCAGATGCCGGCAAGAGCAACAAGGCCGTCACCGAGCCCGGACTGGTGGATATCACCGACTTCGCCAGGGTACAACTCCGGGTCGCTATGGTACTCAAGGCCGAGAAGGTTGAAGGAGCCGACAGGCTGCTCAAGCTGCAGGTCGACATCGGCAACGAGAAACGACAGATCGTCGCCGGTATCGCCCAGCACTACACTGCGCCCGAAATCGTGGGCAAACACGTCATTGTCGTTGCCAACCTCAAACCCGCCACGATCCGAGGCATTGAATCTCACGGCATGCTGCTGGCCGCCAAACGAGGCGACCAGCTCTGCGTTCTTACCACCGACCTCGAAATGCCGCCCGGCGCGCCCGTCAACTGATGATTGACTCCCATTGCCATCTCGACTTCTCCGATTTCAACGGCGAACGCGACCGGCTTGTTGCCGATGCCGCCAGAGCCGGCGTACACACCATCGTCAACATCGGCGTCGATCTGACCACCTCCCGCAAATCAATCGAACTGGCTGAACGCTTCGATTCCGTCTATGCCACCATCGGCGTCCATCCCCACGATGCCCGAACGCTCACCCCACAAGTGCTTGCCGAGCTGCGCCGGATGGCCGACCACCCCAAAGTACGCGCTATTGGCGAAATCGGTCTCGACTTCTACCGCGACCTCTCACCCCGAGATACCCAGCGACACGCCTTCCGCCGACAACTGCAACTGGCCATCGAAACCAAACTCCCCGTCGTCATTCACTCCCGCGAGTCACTCGACGAGTGTATCGCCATCCTCCGTGACGTCATCCCCGACCTGCCCGGAGCCGTGTTTCACTGCTTCCCCGGCGATGTCGACGACGCCCTCGAAGTGATCGACATAGGCTGCATTATCTCAGTCGGTGGAGTCATCACCTACACCAAATCCCGCATGGCCCGAGTCGCCGCCGAGGTCCCCCTCGACAAGATCATGCTCGAGACCGATGCCCCCTATCTCACTCCGGTCCCCTTTCGCGGCAAGCGCAACCAGCCCGCCTGTATCAAATACATTTGCGACAGAATCGCCGAGCTGCGTGCCATAGACGCCGCCGAAGTTGACAAACTGACCGATCGCACCGCCCGCAGATTCTTCGGACTCGAGGACACCTTTGGAGGCTGACCATGAACGCGCCACGCCCCCGTAAACGGTTCGGACAGCACTTTCTCACCTCCTCATCAGTCATCGCCCGCATCATCGCCCTCATCAACCCGCAGCCCGGCCAGCCCATTGTCGAAATCGGCCCCGGCCGGGGAGCACTCACCCTTCCCCTTGCCCAATCCGGCGCCGACCTCTACGCAATCGAATTCGACCGCGACCTGATACCCCGCCTCACAGACAAACTCGCCGACTGCGACAACTGCCACATCATCCAGACCGACTTCCTGCACTACACCCCGCCCGAGCATCTGACGACCTTCACCCTCGTCGGAAACCTGCCCTACAACATCACCTCGCCCGTCATCGAATGGATGGTTCAGAACCGCCCCCAGGTCCATCGCGCCGTCTTCATGGTCCAGCACGAGATGGCCCAACGCCTCGCCTCACAACCAAACTCCAAAGACTGGGCACCCATCGCCCTCTTTTCTCAACTGCACTACCACATTCGGCATCGCTTCACCGTCAGGCCCGACGCCTTCAAACCGCCTCCCAATGTCACCTCCGCTGTCATCGAGCTGGTCCGCCGCCCGGACCCCGTCAACGTGCCCTTCCCTTCAGCCTTCGAACGTGTCGTTCGCGCCGCCTTCGCCCACCGACGCAAACAATTGATCAACAATCTCATCCCGGCGATCACTGATGACGTCCACGCGCTCCGCGCCATCCTGCGCGAAATCAACCTCCATCAAACCATCCGCGCCGAACAGATGAGCACCGATCAGTTTTTGAATTTGACTCAACACCTGGTCGCCCGTACTATGCTGACAGAAGATCAAGGCGAGGACTAAGGGTCCCGCCCTGTCGTAATCACACTTCAGGGCGCGACCGGACAAGGAGTGTGACGTGCCGCAACTATCTGTCAATCTCGATCTGGTAGCGGCCTTGCGGGAGCTGCGGGGACTCAAAGAGCCGGACCCGGCCCAGGCCGCCGTACTGGCCGAACTGGCCCAGGCCGACGGCATCGCCATTCAATTCCGTCGCGACCGCCGCCACATCCGCGAGCGCGACATCTATCTGCTCAAGGGCGTCGTCAAAACCAAATTGACTATCGAAATGCCCCCGGTCGAAGACTACATCAAAAAGGCGCTCGAAATCAAACCATGGCTGGTAACCTTCGTTGCCGATCACGCCGACAGCTCCACCCCCGTCTCCACCATCGACTTCGATGCCGCCCCCGTCGATTTCTCCGATGTCGCCAATCAGTTCGCAGGCGTCGGCGTCAATATCGCCTACTTCGTCGAGCCTGAACCCGACGCCGTCAAGGGTGCCGCCCGCAGTGGTGCTACCGCTGTGCTGATCAACTGCCATGGATACACCGCCGCCCGTACCCTCGAGGAAGCCCAGTCCGAGCTCGACCGCATCGATCGCGCCGTACAGGCCGCCCACAAGTCCGATCTCGTCGTCAATTGCGGTCGGGGAATCTCCTACCGCAACATGCGGCCGCTCATGGAACTCGGCCTCATCGACGAATTCGTCGTCGGACACGCCATTTGCGTGCGCGCCATGCTGGTTGGATTCGAACGCGCCGTACGCGAGATGATGGACATCCTCACCCTGCCCATCACCGCCCAGTAGCCGCCCGACGGTGATTGCCCCCGCTGACGGCATAGGACCGACCATGCGCCCCGATCAGAATACACCACCAGAACTGCTCAGGCTCCGGGTCCCCGCCGGCACCACCGCCATTCGCCTCGATCGCTATCTCGCCGACAACGCCCCCGGCAACCTCACCCGCAGCCGCATCCAGAAACTCATCGACGCCGGACTGGTGCTCGTCGATGGCGCCATTGTCCCCAGGAAACACCGCCTGACCGGGGGAGAGGACATACAACTGACCGTCCCTGCCCCCGAACCCGCAACAGTCGAACCCGAAACAATCGCCCTTGATATCGTCTACGAGGACGAACACCTCGCCGTCATCAACAAGCCCGCCGGTATGGTCACCCACCCCGCCGCTGGCAACCGCTCCGGTACCCTCGCCAATGCCCTCGTTCACCACTTCCGCTACATGTCACAACTCGCAGGCAGCGACCGCCCGGGAATCGTCCACCGCCTCGACAAGAACACCTCCGGGCTGCTCGTCGTCGCCCGCACCGACTCCGCCTACCAGCACTTGCAGCAGGCCCTGCAGCGGCGTGAGGTCAAACGTACCTACACAGCCATCATCTGTGGCCATATGAAGGAGGACGAGGGCCGCATCGAGGCCCCCATCGGCCGCTCCCGACGAAACCGAAAGAAAATGGTCGTCACCCATCACAACTCCCGCGAAGCGATCACCGATTTCACTGTCACTGAACGCTTTCGCACCTACGACGTTCTCGAGGTCCGCATCCAGACCGGACGCACCCACCAGATTCGAGTACACTTCGCCCATCTCGGTCATCCCGTACTCGGCGACCCCGAATATAGCGGCCGCGACAAGTGGCACCGCGGCGCCTTCGCCCCCGAGCGCAACCTCGCCCGACAACTCCTCGGTATCCTCGAACGACAGGCCCTCCATGCACTCCGCCTGCAGTTCGAGCACCCCCTCTCCCATGAACAGCTTGCCTTCGAGGCCCCGATTCCCGATGATATGGCGCAGGTCCTGAACCTCCTGCGAACCGAAGGCTTCTAGGATAACGGCATCAATGCCAATACCAACCATGAAAGGGTAGACTCATGGCACAAGGAACATTCGCAACCGCCGTCAACTGTATGGATGGCCGCACCCAGGAATGCGTGTCGAAATGGCTGAAAGACAAGCACGACGTTGACTATGTCGACACCATCACCGAACCCGGCGCCGACAAGGCCCTCACCCAGGGACCGGACTGGCAGGTCAACTCCATCCGGAACCGCGTGAAAATCTCCGTCGAGGGTCACGGATCCAAAGTCATCGCCGTCGCCGGACATCACGACTGCGCCGGTAACCCCGTCCCCAAAGAGGTCCATCTCGAACAGACCAAGAAGGCCATGGACATTCTTGCCGGGTGGTATCCCAATGTCACAGTCTACGGCGTCTGGGTCGGTGACGACTGGCAGGTGCAGGTTATCAGCGAACATTCCCCCAAATAGGATCGCTCAAGACCTCCGCAATACCGGGATCATCCGCCACGAATCTTTGCTGTTATCGAATGGCTGGGCGGTGTCAAGTGTGCCGTAGGCCGCTACAATCTCCCAGCCCCCGGCAGCCGTGACCAGCGCCTGAAAATGCCCCCACCCGATCGATCGCTCCTGTACCGGACTCTCCAGAACCTCCTTCAAATTCGGCCCGGTGACCGTGTACCGCGTCGTACCGCTGCTTATCTCTGTCAGTGGATCAAAACTGCTGTCTGTGTTCCATTCCACCTTCACCGACAAACCCTCAGCCTCCATCTCCCAACCGGTCTGCTGCGACTCGCCCGCCCGGAACACATCGCGCGGATGACCCATCTCCACTATATACAATCCCCCCGGCCGCACTGCCCGATGTACCGACCGAAGATGCCGGATCATATCCTCATTCGTTAGCATCAGCGAAATCGTCGCCATCATGCACACCGCCAGGTCCACCGGCTCCTCCAGCTCGAACATCCGCATGTCCCCCTCAAGGAACACACACCCAGTCGGCGACTGCGTCTCCAACTGATTGCCATACGTGATCATCTCCGGCTGCAAATCAAGCCCAATCGCTCGCGCGCCCCGATTACCAAACTCCCGGCAATACTGCCCCGGCCCACACCCCAGCTCTATCATTGAGTCAATCTGCTCAAGACCGCTCAAGGCCGCCGCTTTCGCCAAAAAGTCCACCGCGCCCTCAAAGTCACGCCAACGGAACGCAATATCGTAAATGAATGGATAGCTGTACGGGGTTTGTGACAATGGGTTCCTCCAAACAAAATTCCTGACCTGTTAAGTGCCACGGATGCGCAGCGTCATCACGACCCAAACTTGACTTTCGCCCAATGCTCAGGTATATAGCCCACAATCATGGAAAACCAAAAGAAGAAATTAACCTATGCCGACAGCGGCGTCGATATCGATGCCGGCGATGCCGCTGTCGAGCGCATCAAGACGCTGGCCCGCGACACCTTTAACTCCAAAGTGCTCACCGGGATCGGCCTGTTCGCAGGCTTCTACAAGCCCGACTTCGACGGCATCGAAAAACCCGTGCTCATCTCCTCAGCCGACGGTGTCGGTACCAAACTCAAGCTGGCTTTCATGACCGGTATCCACGATACCATCGGTGAAGATCTCGTCAATCACTGCGTCGATGACATCCTCGTGCACGGTGCCCGACCCCTGTTTTTTCTCGACTATATCGGGACCGGCAAGCTCTCGCCCGACGTTATAGCTGACATAGTCGCCGGACTGACCCGCGGCTGCAAACAATGCAACATGCCCCTGCTGGGCGGAGAAACTGCCGAAATGCCCGACTTCTATGCCCCCGGGGAGTACGACCTCGCCGGGTTCATCGTCGGCGTCGTCGACGAAAGCCGCATCATCAACGGAACCGCCATCCGTCCCAATGACGTCTGCCTCGGCCTGCCCTCCAACGGCTTGCATACCAACGGCTATTCCCTTGCCCGCAAGGTCGCCTTCGAAATCGCCGGCGCCCGACCCGATGACCGCCCCGAACGCCTCGGAACCACCGTCGCACAAGCCCTGATGGCTGTCCACCGCAACTACGAGCCGCTCGTGCGAGACCTGCTCGACCGCTTCGAAATCCATGGCATGGCTCACATCACCGGCGGCGGCCTGCCCGGAAACCTCGCCCGCGTGCTCCCGGCCGACTGCGATGCGCTCCTGCACAAATCCGCCTGGCCCATACCTCCCGTCTTCCAGTGGCTCCGCGATGAGGGAGACCTCGATCGCCAGGACATGTACCGCGCCTTCAACATGGGCATCGGGTTCGTCATGGTCGTTCCACCCACGGTTGCCGATCAACTACAAAGACATGTCAGTGACATCGGGGAAACAATCTACCGCATCGGCGATATCATCCCCGGCAATGGAACTGTGAAACTGAAAGACTGATATGGTACTGCTTTGCATTCTCGACGGTTTCGGCATCAACGAAAACACCGAACACAACGCTATCGCCGCCGCTGATCACCCCACCATCGACAACCTCCTGTCCAATCACCCCCACACCAGTATTGCCACCTCCGGCAAAGCTGTCGGCCTGCCCAAGGGACAAATGGGCAACAGCGAGGTCGGCCACCTCAATATCGGCGCCGGACGCGTCGTCTACCAGGAAATCACCCGCATCGATAATGCCATCGAGGACGGTTCTTTCCTCGACGTCGGCGTCCTCAACCTCGCTATGGAACGCGTCCGCTCCGAAAACAAGGCCGTGCACCTGTTCGGCCTCGTTTCCGACGGCCAGGTGCATTCATCCATGAACCACCTGTTCGCCCTGATCGATATGGCCAAAAACAAGGGAGTCGAAAAGCTCTTCCTCCACGCCTTCATGGACGGCCGCGACACCTCACCAACCTCAGGCAAACGCTTCCTCCAGCAAACCATCGACAAAATGAACGATGTCGGCCTGGGCCGCGTCGCCACCGTCTCCGGGCGCTACTACGCCATGGACCGCGACAAACGCTGGGAACGCACCGAAAAGGCCTGGCAGGCAATCGTCAATCGCGACGGCAAACGCGTCGATGACCCCATCGAGGGTATTCAGGCCTCGTACGATGAAGACATCACCGACGAGTTCATCATTCCAATGGTCGTCAACCTCGATGACGATGCCGGCGCCGCCCTGCACGACCGCGACCTGTGCATCTACTTCAACTTCCGCGCCGACCGTGCCCGCCAACTCTCATACCTGCTGCTGGGCTACGATATCGAGGGCGTCGACCACCCCCATACCCCCCACGTGGAGTTGATCACCCTGACCAACTATGACCTCGACATGTTCGAGGCCAAGGTCGCTTTCTATCCCGTCCGCATGCGCAATATCCTCGGCGAGGTGCTCGCCAAACACGGCAAGAAACAACTGCGCACCGCCGAAACCGAAAAATACGCCCACGTCACCTTCTTCTTCAACGGCGGCGTCGAAAAGCAATTCGAGGGCGAGGACCGCGATCTCATCCCCTCACCCAAGGTGCCCACCTACGACCATCAACCCGAAATGTCAGCCCCCGAGGTCACCGAAAACGCCGTCAACAAAATCAACTCCGGCAAGTACGACCTCGTCGTTCTCAACTACGCCAATTGCGACATGGTCGGCCATACCGGCGATTTCGACGCCGCCCGCAAAGCTGTCGAGGCCGTCGATCAGGCCCTCGACAAACTGCTCGAGGCCGTCAAGAAACAGGGCGGAGTCGCCATCATCACCGCCGACCACGGCAACGCTGAGCAGATGTGGGACCCCGAGACCGACGGCCCCTTCACCGCCCACACAATCAACCCGGTGCCATGCATACTCTATGACCCGACACACACCCTGGGCCGGTCGGCGAAACTGCGCCAGGGGGGCGCTCTGTGCGATCTCGCTCCGACAGTACTCGACATCCTTGACATCGAACAACCCAAAGAAATGACCGGCAAGTCACTCATCATAAAGGGGTAACACTCTGGCCGGGTTCCTCAGCAGAGTCGGCAGACTGATCCTGCCGCGCGATATCGATCTGCGCAAGCAACGTCTCGAACTGATCATCTGGGCGTTCGTGCTTGCCCTCGCCTTCTATCCCGGGCCGTTCGGACATCTCGCATGGGTGGCCCTCATCCGACCCATCATGATCATCCGTCGCCTCACTGGCACCGCTGCTTTAACCGCCGCCTACTTCTTCGGGTTCTTCTTCACGCTCTTTGGCATCTACTGGGTTGCTATGGTCACCATCCCCGGTATGATTGCCGCCGTCGTCATTGTCGCGGCTTACTACGCCGTCATCCTGGCCATGTTCTCCCGCCTCTACCGCTGGCGAACCGGCTGGGGCATGGCCGCTCTGCCATTCATGTGGGTCGGCATGGAGTACTTCCGAACTCTCTCCGAATTCGCCTTCCCCTGGTCGGACCTCGGTTACACCCAGTCCTATTCACTGAATATCCTGCAGATCGTCTCCGTCACGTCGGTTCACGGCCTCTCATGGCTCATCGTCCTGGTCAACGTCCTGCTGACCATCCTCGTTACCAAAACAGCAGACCCTGCCCGCCGTGTCACCGCCTTCCTCGGAGCCGCCGGGGTCGTCATCGCGCTCTTTCTCTACGGCTGGATCGCCATCCCCGTCCATCCCGTCCCCGGCCAGTATCCGGTCGCCCTGCTTCAGGGAGGCGTGCCACTCGACATCAAGTGGACCCCCGGCAACGAAATGCACTCCTTCCGCACCTATGACTCCCTCGCCCAGTCAGTCAAACACCACGACCCCCGCCTCTACGTCTGGCCGGAAACATCGGTGCCCTGCTACCTCTCCCATGACGAAACCTGCCACGTCCTGGTCCGGCGCATTGTCCGCGATGCCCCCGCTTACCACCTCGTCGGTGCCCTCGGCGCCGAGGTCACACCACAGAAGACACGACGCTTCAACTCCGTCTACCAGTTCGCCCCCTCCGGACTGCTGATACAACGCTACGACAAGGTCAAGCTCGTCCCCTTCTCCGAACACGTCCCCTATCAGGACCACCTCGGCTTCCTCCGTCAGGACTACCTGCGGCAGTATCTCACCTTCCTGGACCGAACCGACGTGCAATGGTGGTCGGACTTCTACCCCGGCGACTCCGTGAAGATATTCCATACCGACGATGCCGCCTATGGCGTCCTGATCTGCTTCGAATCCACCTTCCCGGAGTTCTCCCGCCAACTGGTGCGTACGGGCTCCGAATTCCTCGTCGGTATCACCAACGATACCTGGTTCGGCACGTCGGTCGGCATCCACATGCACTCGCGTATCTTCGTAACCCGCATGGTCGAAAACCGCTCCTGGGGTGTCCGCGTAGCCAACACCGGCCTCTCGTATGTCGTTGATGAGTATGGCCGCCAGCGCGAGGCCCTCGATGTCTGCGCCGCCCAGGCTATCGTCGCCAAAGTGGGCAGACTCGACAGCTATTCCGTCTTTACACAATACGGCGACCTCGCCGGTCGTCTGTCGTTCTTGATCACTCTGAGTATCGCCGGTATATTGGTAACACTATGGCTCGCACACAAAATCCGCTCTCGCTTCGCAGGACCACGATCCTCGTAACCCTCCTGCTGATTGCGATCACCGCCTCAGCACAGGATCCGTCCTGGACCACCATCACGTCCTCCGCACACCCGGGCGAGATGCTCTCCCACGGCGATTACCTCTACCTCGCCACCTCCGGCGGACTGCTCATTACCGAGGGTCCCGATGATCCCGGACTCGGCTACGTCAACACCGACGGCCTCGGCACCTCCGAACTCACCGATGTCATCGTCGCCGAGGACGGCCAGGTCTGGCTCACCGGAAAAGGCTACATCATTCGCTTCGACCCCCAAAACCCGCTGTCGTATCCCGTCTTCGACAACGAGGGCAAGCTCGTCGAACTCACCTGCCTCGTCGACGACGGTGACTACCTCTGGGTCGGCAGCGATCGCGGACTGATTCTCTTCGACAAACACACCGATGGCGGCCAGATACACGACAGCTACGGCTTCTTCGGATCTCTCAACCCCAACCCCCGCGTCAACGATATCCTCCTCACCCCGGACTCCATCTGGGTAGCCACCTCTGTGGGTCTGGCCACCGCCCGCCGGACCAATCCAACCGCCCTCAAAGCTCCCGCCGCCTGGACCAGCTTCGGACCACCCGAACCACAGTACCCCCGGTTCCTTCGCATTACTCGCTTCGAAGACAAGACCTACGCCGGCACCGAAAACGGCCTCTTCGAATTGCGCCGGCCCCCGGCATACCCCGATACCACCTTTGTCGAACTGCCCGTGCCGCAGTGGGCAGCTTATGTCGACCTTGAGATTAGCAACGATACCCTCTGGTTCTTCTACTCCGAACCTCGTGCCCTCTACGGTGGTTACGGTATGCTCCACGACGGCCAGACAACCCTCCTTGACATCACCGGCCTGCCCCACCCACCGGCCGCCGGCACCATCCACAACGGCCTCCGCTGGATATCGCCCCTCCGCGGACGCATATACTACTCCTGGCCCGGTGGATTCCGTCTCTGGCCACACTATGGCCCCCCCGGAAACACCATCTCCGATCTGGTCGTCGACAACAACAGCGTCGTCTACGCCGGCTTCGATCGCCTCAATGTCGTCGGCCGGTCAGGCGTCACATGGAATCGCCTCGATGTCTTCGGCGCCTGGACTACCGTCGGTATGCTCGATTCTCTCCAGCGCGCCTGGATCGGCACCTACGGTGGCGGCGCTTATCTGTTCGACGCCGATAGCGTCATCCGGTTCGACACCACCAATTCATCTCTCACCGGCAATGATCAGGGGCTTAACTATGTCGTCATCAACGGTATGACCACCGACGGACAATACCTGTACTTCGCCTGCTACCGCGCGTACACCGACAACCCCATAGCGTATGTCCCGGCTGACCGCGTTCTCGATCCCGACGCCTGGGATTCGTTCGGCATCGCCGAGGGCATCACCTCCGACCGGCCGACCGGTATCGCCGTCTATGGCCCGCTGGTCGCCATGGGCACCGAGTCCAACGGCGTCTTTCTCTGCAATGTCGGCCCCGACCCCTTCGACAAATCCGATATCGAATGCCTGCACCTCACCCGCGAAAACTCATTACTCATCTCCAATACAACGACCGACATCGCTTTCTCTCCCGATGGCGTCCTGTGGGTCGGCACCAATCGAGGCCTCTCCTGGTATGACAACGGCATCGATCGCTTCATCGAGATACCCCTGCCCGAGGGCACCGGTCCCGAAGTGCGCGATTTGGCCTTCGACAATCGCGGCAACCTCTGGATCGCCACACCCGGCGGCGTCCTCCGACACGACCACAGCACCGGCGACTTCACCGTCTTGACCACCTTCAACAGCGGACTGGTCTCCAACGATGTCAACAGTGTCTTCTACCACACCCCCACCGGTGATGTCTGGTTCGCCACCGCCGCCGGCATCTCCGTTCGCTCCTCCGAAATCGGCCCGCCCGCACAACAACTCGAACAGGTTACAGCGTTTCCGAACCCCTATGTCATCAATGCCGGCGATCAACCCCTGCAGTTCAACTACGCCTTCCCGGCCACCGTACGCATCTTCACCCCGGCCGGGGAGAAGGTCGATGAATTCCCCGTCAACCGCCCCTGGTATGGTCGCAACCAGCGCGGGGAAGAGCTTGCCTCCGGTGTCTACATCTTCATCCTGAGCGATCAGCAGGGCGAGGTCGGACGCGGCAAATTCGTCCTGGTGCGAAACTGATCGCGGAGCATGATCAGCCATGATCACATACCAACGCCACCTCCCGTCACCTCAACTCCGCCAGCGCCTGGCCCCAGTAACCAAAGCCTCACTGCTGGGCGATACAACCTTCCTTGACCTGTTCAACCACCTCAGCGGCCAGCCCGTCTGGTGGCTTGCCGAGGATGACAACGACATCCTCGCCGCCATCGCCGGCGTTGAATTCGGCCACCGCTGGCTCCGACGCTTCCAAAGCCTGCCCGATGGCCTCTACAGCCGCCTCTGCCTGCACAGGGATGCACGCAACCGAGCCGATCAACTGGCCCATGACCTGCTTGACTCCATCGCCGCCGCCGGCTACATCAAAAGCTGCATCTATGACTATCACTTCGAACTGCCTGCAACACCACGCTGGCGCCACCAAAACCTGCACACACAGCTTGTCGAGATACCGTCTTCGGACTGGATGCCGCCCAACCGGCAACTGCGCACCGAAATCAACAGGGCCGAGCGCGAAGGACTGGCTGTCCAAGCCTTCGACCCCGCCCGTCACATGGACGGCTTCATGACACTGGTCAGCACAACGGCCCGCCGTAACCGCACCACCCCGCGCTACCCCCGACGCTTCTTCGAGGCCCTTGCGGCACTCAGCCAACAGGACAACCGTATCCTCTGGCGCTGGTGTGAACACGACACTACCCCGGTCGCCTCTCACATCTACCTGATTGAACCACCCATGGCCCTCGCATGGCAGATCTTCTTCGATAAGCAGTTCGCGCCCCTCAAGGCCAATCAGTTCATCCTCCACAGCACTGCCCTGATGCTCTTTGAGCGAGACATCAACGTCCTCAATCTCGGCGGCAGCCCCGCCAACGTCCAATCCGTCGCCGGCTTCAAGCAGAAGTGGGGAGCCGAGCCGTATCGCTACCCGATGTACTACCGCCGCACCGGACTCGGGAGGCTGTTGTGAGCGACCGCCGCTTCCGCATTCTCGTTCTCGGCGACAGCCGATCCTTCCACATCGAGCGCTACCTCGCCCAGTTGAAGGCGCTCGGCTGCCACCCCCTGCTGGCATCGCTCGAGCACGGCTCCACGCATCACTTCCATCTCCGGCGGTGGGGCCCGATACCGGCGCTCCATTACTCCCTGACCATAGGCGAGATCCGCGGCCTCATCGAACGCTTCCGCCCCCACATCGTCAACCCCCACTTCGCCTCCGGCTATGGCGCCGTGGCCGCCATTTCTGTCCGGCGCGACCGCGTGCCCATCGCCCTGCACCTGTGGGGCTCCGACATCCTCATCGTCCCGCGCAAAAGCCCCCTCCACCGACACAAAACCCGCCTGGCCCTCCGCGCTGCCGCCCACGTCTTCGCCGACAGCCACTACCTTTTGCAAAAGGCGGCCACCCTCACACCCCTGCGCAATGGCAGCGTATTCCCCTGGGGCATCGAACGCCACCTGCTCAGGTATCATCGAGAGAACTACACCCTCGGCCGACCCCTCCGCATCCTCGTCCCCCGTATCCACGAGCCGGTCTACAACAACATGTTCATCGTCCGCGCCCTCGCCGACCTCGTCCGCAATAATCACATCCGCCTCACCTTCCCGCGTTTCGGCAGCCTGACCGCCCGCTTCCGACAAGAAAGCGCCGCCCTTGTCGGTGATCGCCTGCACTTCTACGATCTCCTCCCGCGCGAGGACTTCATCCGCTTCATGGCCCGGCACGATGTCTGCCTCTCAGCCGCTCGCTCCGACTCCTCACCCGTCTCCATCATCGAGGCTATGGCTCTCGGACTCATCCCGATCGCCGCCGACATCCCCGGTGTGCGCGAGTGGCTCACCGACCAAAGCGGCTTTCGCTATCCCGAAGACAACGCCCCCGCCCTGCGACATATCGTCGAGTCCCTCACCGCCGGCACCGATGACTACCGCTCCATGCGCGCCCGCAACTGCGAACGCGTCAAGGCTAACGCCATCTTCGAGGAAAACGTCTCCCGCCAGCTCGATATCATGAAACAACTGGCCCACCATTGGAGACAGCCATGAAGCGCCTCCTGCTCATCTGCTACTACTTCCCGCCCCTCGGCGGCGCCGGCATCAATCGACCGCTGGCCCTGTACAAACACTTGCCCGCGTACGGCTGGCAGGTTGACGTCCTCACGGTCAAGCCCGTCACCTACCGCATGTATGAGCCCCACCTGCTCGATACCATCGACACCACCCACATCTACCGCGCCGGCTCGCGTGATCCCCAGCGACTCATGTGGCTGCTGGGCATGCGCCGCGTCAAACCCGCCGCCATCGAACGCGCCCGCCCCGCCGCCCATCGCTTCTTCCCCGACAGCAAGATCGGCTGGCTGCGACCCGCCGCCAGACTCGGGCGCACCCTCGTAGCCAACCAGCGCTATGACGCCATCGTCTCCACCTCGCCCCCCATCACCTGCCACCTCGTCGCCCGCCAACTCGCCCGCGAAACACGCCTTCCCTGGCTGGCCGACTTCCGCGACTTCTGGACCGGCCGCAAACCCGCTGACTGGTTCGACAACCGCAACATGGTTATCCGTGCCGAAAAACTCCTCGCCGAAATCAACCAGCAGGCAACAGCCCGCGTGACCGTCAATCAAATCGTCGCCCGCTTCCTTGATACCCCTCACATCATCCCCAACGCTGTCGACACCGACTTTGCCCGCCACTGGCAGAAGCCGGACCCCAACCACTTTGTCATCGGACTGCTGGGCACCTTCAACGATATGTTCCCCATCGCACCCCTTCTTGACGCTCTGCACCACCTGCGCCGCAACCAACCCGACCTGTTCCAACACGTCCGGCTGCTCCATGCCGGTGATATCGACTCCAACTGGATGCGACCGCAACTGGAGCGGGCCGCCCTGGCCGACCGCATGACATCCCTCGGCTTTGTCCCCCGCCCCGAGACCTTCACCAAACTGTCGGCCGCCTGTGTACTCTATGTCGCCCTGGCCCATCAAATGGATCTCGGCATCACCACCGCTCGCGCCTATGACATGATCGCCTCCGGCCGCCCCATACTGGCCTGCCTGCCCGGCGAGGGAGAGCTGTCCCGCCTGCTTGACACCATTCCCCGTGCCTTCATCTGCACCCCCGAGCAGCCGTCCCGCGCCGCCGCCTGGCTCACCGAACAGATCCAGCGCCACCAACGCGCCGAACTGACAACACACCTCGACCCCGCCGAAATCGCTCCCTATGCCTCGCCTACCCTCGCCGAACGGTTTGCCCGTCTGCTCGATGAGCTCACCGGCAGGGGAGAGGCTACTTGACCAGCACCATCTTGCGTGAGATTACCCGCGCCCCGCTTTCCAGACAATATACATACACCCCGCTGCCCACCGCTCGTCCATCATCCGCCCGACCGTCCCACTCGACCGCGTGCCGGCCAGCCGGAAGTTCCCCCTGAACAAGCGTCGCCACCCGCTGACCCAGCAGGTTGTACACCGACACCTGCGCCAGCCCGCGCCGCTCCAGGTCGAACGCTATCGTCGTCGTCGGATTGAAGGGATTGGGGTAGTTCTGGTGCAGCGCAAACCGCTCCGGTCGCACTGACGCCTCCTCGACAACGTCCGTCACCAGACCCGGAACGAAACTGAACACCGCCGCGGTCGTACCCGCCCCCCGCATCGCCAGGTGATACGTCTGCCCCAGCGCCAGATCCTCCGGCAACGTAATCCATCCTTCGCCATCCGTCACAAACTCCTGCAGCCGCCCGCTCGAATCACTCAAAAGTGCCACCATTCCCGCCGCGGGTGTCCCCTCACGGTCAGTGAACCGGGCCTTGAAGGCACCCCCGGCAATAGTCACCCCCCCGATCAGGTGCACCGGCGGCTCCGTATACACCCGCAGGGCCGGATCCCCAAGATACAACTGCCCCAGAACGAGGTCACGGCAATATGGATACGCCCGGTGCGAGGCATACATGGCGTCGATTGCCGGACGCTCCGGATGCGCAAACAACGAATCAAAGAAGTACTTCTGCAAATAGTGCGAGGTCGCCACCCACCCCCACCGACTGTAGCCCACCATGCCCACCGCCCCCCCGTCCGAAATGCTCAACAGATCCTGAGCCACATTGCGGTTCGGCAGGCTAAACGGCGGCTGGTCCTTGTCGAACGCCGCGTTATCGCACGCCAGCGAATACACAAACCCCGCGTTGCCGCAACCCGCCAGTTCACCCAGCACACCATGACTCGGCCCCTCCGGCTCACTCATCAGGTACGACTTCGGCCAGTTGTTGTACCCGCTCGTTCTCACCGCGAAGGCATCGCTCCGCCCGTGTGCCAGGACATTGACAATCCCCCAACCCTCGCGCAACAGCCCCATCAACGCCGGCGCCGTGCTGTTCGTGGGATTGGCGTCATTCCCGCTGGCCAGTTCCACCCCATTGGCCGTATCGATACCAAAGTGATCCGGAAAAGCCGCCGCAATCCGACCATGCTGCCCGCCGCCGGAATAGTCCCGAAGCTGATCCGAACTGAAAAAGAAACTGCGCGTCAGATACTCACTGGCACCATGCCCCGGATTCGTCTCGTACACGATGACCTTCTCAACATAATTCACCGCCTCCGCAAGGCTGTTGATCGGCAACCGCCCCACCCGTAGCTCCGGCTCGAGGTCCGCTGCATCATGCAACCGCTCACCGTAAATCCCGTCCCCGTCTGCATCCCAGTCACCATCAAGATCCGCAAAATACAGATCACAAATCTGAAAGTAATCAGCCTCCGGGACCTCATTGACATCGTACGGAAACGCATACCGCACCGGCAGCACGGTCTCATCACCCGCCAGCAGCACGTACACACCACCACCCTCGTAGAAATCCCGACAGAACGCCCGAAGCTTCGCCGCGTCATCCTCACCCGCACAAGCACCCAGCACGCTGTCGATCCTCACTACCGCCGCCGTCAGCCCCAGCGCCCGACGGTGCTCCACCAGCCCCGCAAACGCCCCCGCCAGCGCCTCCGAGGTCACCACTACCCAGCCACCCTGCTCAAGACCACCGGATACCAACGGCGCCCTGGCCGGCTTCTTCTCAAGCCGGAACTCCGCCGCCGATCGCACCTCCTCACGGGCCACAGACCGCTCTCCGATCCCCAAACTCACCTGCCGCACCGGCCTGAGATAGTCATCGACGCCCAGCACCTCGGCATAGACCATCAACTCCAGCCACGACTGCCCATTGAACTGCTTCACCCCCAACGGCTCCACCGCCTCCTTCCCGGAGCGGGGGAGACGCTCAGCCATCACGGCACCAACCCCCGGCCAGTATTCTCCCGTCGGCACCCGCTGTACACCGGCCACCAGTGTCGACTCCGCCCCATACTCCGCCTGCCACCTCAAATCCAGTGCCGATTCCCCCTCCTTCAACAACACCGCCACTGGATACCCCACCAGCACCACCTCCGGTACCACCGCCACCGTATCCGGCGTCAGATCAGCTCTCATCGCAGCGAGCCTCAGCGTGACGTCGCCCTCACCAGCCACTGCACCCGCGGCACCCGCCACCACCAACACCACCACCAACACCGACCACAACACCCCACTCATCATTTTCAGCCCGTATCTCACCAGTTGCAGCTCCGTTTCAGGTTGAATCCAATCCCCATTGCGCAACTGCCAGGCCGCCCCCTGCCAGTACTCCCTGTCTATGCGTAAGCCGCTATCTGGCATAAACTTGTGTCTATTCCTCAGGCCCCCGCCGAACCTGACTGCCCCCCAAGACTCCCCCCGAACTATGCCGACACCTCAATACCTGTTGGCCGCTGCCATACCAACCCTGCAGTTACCCCAGCCCAGAAAAAACCCGAAACGTGATACACAATCCCTGTCAATCACTTACCGATCAACTCACTAAACCCACCACGTTAGTCACTGCCCGACAAAACATTGCACGGATACTCTTTTTTCCTCCCCCCTCACAAAAAGGCTTGACTGCCGGGGGATAAAATGTGATAATAGAGCACCTCTTGGTAAATAGTGGGAGAAAATGGAGGACGCCTTGGCCGGGTTTTACGGGCAATACCAAACGACAATGGACGACAAAGGGAGATTCTCCCTGCCCGCGAAACTGCGCAATGTCAAGGGACCGGATAATAAGCCGTTGCTTGACGGCGACCTGATCCTGACCAAGGGACTCGAGGGATGCCTCTCGCTCTACGATGAAAACGAGTGGTCCGAGGTCCAGTCCCGACTCTCCTCGCTCAATTTCACCAGAAGGGATTTTCGCTTTTTCAGTCGCCGATTCTATTCCTCGGCCGCCACCGTCTCGCCCGATCGAAGCGGCCGAATACTCGTACCACAACCGCTGATTGTCGAGGCCGGTCTGAAAAAAGACCTGCTCGTCATCGGAGTGAACAAATGGATCGAAATCTGGAATCCCGACCGGTACGAGTACTACCTGCAGCAGTATGCGGGAAGCTATGAGGAGGTAGCCGAAAGGTTGTTTTCCGGCGATGGCACCGAATCAGAGTGAGACGTGGCATGAGCCGGTCCTGGCCGATCAGGTCGTCCGGCTGCTGATCACCAATCCCGACGGTGCCTACCTTGATCTGACTGCAGGCGACGGAGGCCATCTGATCTCGATGGCTCAGGCGACTACAAACGCCGCCCGGCTGTACGGGGTAGACGTCGATGCTCAGGCGGTGCTCAGGGCGAAGCGAAGACTGGACAAGGAACCGAGAGTGCGGGACGTAGTTCACGCCTCGTATGCTCTTATCGATCAAATTACCTCCCGGTGGCCCGATAAACGGTTCTCCGGGGTGCTGCTGGATTTAGGGCTGTCCAGCCTGCAACTGGACCGCGCCGAGCGAGGCTTCTCACACCGGCTCGACGGTCCGTTGGACATGCGGTTCTCACTGGACGCCCCCGGTCCCACTGCGGCCGATTTGATCAATACCTTGGATGAGAGAAAACTCGCCGAGATTCTCCGGGAGTTCGGCGAGGAAAAGCAGGCGGCCAGGCTGGCCAGAGCGATCGTCAGGGAAAGACAAGGCGGCATGATCCTCACAACCCGTCATCTTGCGGATATCGTCACCGGCACCATACCCCCGCCACACCAAACCAAGTCCCTCTCCCGTGTCTTCCAGGCACTGCGCATCGCCGTCAATCACGAACTGGACCACATCGACACCGTCCTGCCCAAAACCCTCGACCTGCTCTCTCCCGGCGGACGACTCGCCGTTATATCCTATCACTCGCTCGAGGACCGGCGCATCAAACGCTTCTTCCAGCAACAGCAGAAGGGCTGCATCTGTCCCCCCCGACAACCCGTCTGCACCTGCCACAGAAAACCGACTCTGTCCATCATAACCCGCAAACCCCTGGAGCCGACACCAGGGGAAATCGCCGCCAACAGCCGGGCACGGTCCGCCCGCCTGAGAGTCGCCGAAAGGAGGACCGCGTGAAAAACCCGGTCCGACTCCTGCTCGAAACAAGCGCCATCCGCGCCTCCTTGCTGCACCGCATTCGCACCCACCGCTTCTTCCCCCTGACAGCGCTCATTGCGGCTCTGTTCCTCGTCGCCTGCATCCACGTCTGGCAACGCGTCAAGGTCGTCGAACTGGTCAAAATCAACGGACGCCTCCGCCTGGAAAACGCCGAACTGATCGATGAAACCCGAAAAGCCTACAGCCAGATCGCCCGCCTCAGCCTCGCCAGCCGCATCGAAAGCTACGCCCTCGACTCCCTCGGCATGAAACCCGTCGATGCCGACCGCATCTTCACTCTCGTCCCAACCGACAAACCCGCCGCCCCGCAGGATGAACTCGGCGGCGTCATCAACGCTGTCAGACGATTGGCTGCCTGCGTTCCCGTCGTCTCACAAACCCAGGCCGCCGCCGGTGAGGTCAGTGTCATCAATATCGATACCCTCATGCTCCATCAGGAGGACTTCCGATGAAACGCTGCCGCCAGGAACGCGTTCGCATCGGCGTCTTCTGGGCCGTCATCTGCCTGACCATGTGCGTCTTCGCTGCCCGGTTGATCCACCTCCACGTGTTCTGCGGACCAACCTACCGCGAAATCGTCAACCGCCAGTCCAGCCGCACCATCGACATCCCCGCCACCCGCGGCGTCATCTGCGACCGTAACGGACTGATCGTGGCCAACAATATCGTCAAACCAACCCTCTACGCCTGGCCCGCCAACAATCGCGAGGTCAACAGCGTAGCCGACTATATCGACAAGCTCTATGGCCACTCGCCCGGAACCGCCAAAAAACGCTTCAACCTGCGCCCACGAAGCTTCAGTTTCATCGACCGCCACATGAGCGATGCCCTCGCTCACCGCGTCGAACAGGAGGCTCCTCGCGGACTGTACCTGCGCGAGGAAGCCCACCGCACCTACCCCTATGGCCTCGTAGGACGACAAATTCTCGGCTTCACCGACATCGACAACCACGGCCAGAGCGGCCTGGAGCTGTCCTTCGATTCACTTCTGGCCGGCCGCAACGGCATCGCCGACGTCTATCGCGATGGCCTCCAGAACGTCTTCCGCGTGCGCGAACAGGCCATGCTCCCGCCACAACCCGGGCAGTCCCTCGTGCTCGCCTGCGACTGGCGCCTGCAGGAAATCATCGAGCAGGAGCTCAAAAGAGCCGTCAGCGAGCACAACGCCGAGTCCGGCATGGCCGCCTTCGTCGACTGCCACTCCGGCGAAGTCCTCGCACTGGCCCACCACGACCCCAACGAATCACTCCCCGAAAAGCCCTTCAAACTGCGCGCCATTGCTGACCAGTTCGAGCCGGGATCGGTCTTCAAACCCATTACCGCCGCCGGTATACTCGACGCAGGGTTGGTCGACTTCGACGACTCCATCTATTGTGAGAGCGGGAGATGGACGGTCGGTCGACGAACCCTGCGCGACGACAAAAAGCACGACAGCCTCATCTTCCGCCAGATCATGGAACTGTCCAGCAACATCGGCCTGGCCAAACTTGCTATCGAGCTTGGCGGTGAACAACTCTATCAAACCACCAGCAAATTCGGCCTCGGACGACAAACCGGAATCGAACTGCCCGGCGAGTCAGCCGGGTCCATCGGCAGACCCAACCGCTGGTCGGAATACACAACCGCCGCCCTCTCCATGGGCCACGCCGTCGCCGTCAATTCACTCCATCTGGCTATGGCCTTCGCCGCTGTCGCCAACGGCGGCGAACTGCTCAAACCACGACTCGTCATCGGCGGCCTGGATCACAATCGCAAGCTTGTCCAGGAACGCGAGCGCCACGTGATCGAACGCATCATGAAACCGGCCACCGCCGACACCCTGCGCGCCATCCTGCGAGGCGTTGTCGAACACGGCACCGCCGTGCCCGTCAACTCGAAGATTGTCGATATCGCCGGCAAAACCGGAACCGCCCAGATGATCGACTTCGAGCGCAAACGCTACTTCCAGCACAAGTTCACCGCCAGTTTCGCCGGCTTCTTCCCGGCCGAGCAGCCCCAGATCGCTGGCGTGGTCGTCCTCTCCAATCCCCAGCCCGTCCACTACGGCGGCCACACCGCCGGCCCGGCCTTCCGACGCATCGCTGAGCGCTACGCCCTGCTCAACCCCGGCAGATTCATCGCCACCCACCGCGTCCTCGCCGGGGCCGACCACGACACACCAAAGCCATTACAGGTGCCTGACTTCGTCGGACGTCCCGCCGACTGGGCAAGGACCGAGGCCACTGCCAACGGCCTCAACCTCCGAACTACCTGCGACAGCGGCTTCGTCCTCTGGCAGTTCCCACCGGCGGGTGGTGTCATGTTCCCCGGTGACCGTATAGTTCTCGCAACCTCCAACAGCAACCACCACGGCCTCCCCATGATCGACCTCACCGGCCTCTCACTCAGGCAGGCTGCGGCCTTCCTCAGTTTTGCCGGCATCACTTTCCACGCGCGCGGCACCGGTCACGTTGTCAAACAATCGCTGCAGCCCGGTATGCAAATAGACAGTCGCAGCTTCTGTCAACTCGAACTCCGTAAGATGTGACAGGGAGGGTAGTATCAAACTTCACGAACTTACAGCCACTATCGACCACGCCGTCATCTCCGGCGACCCCGACACCGAAATAGAACAGGTTGAGTACGACTCGCGCCTCATCAAAGACCGCGCCCTGTTCGTCGCCATCAAGGGCTTCAAACACGATGGCTACGACTTCGTCCCCAAAGCCATCGCCAATGGCGCCGTTGCCGTCCTCGGCGAACGCGATCACTGCCAGGGTGTCGACATCCATGTCACCGTCCCCAACGCCCGCGCCGCCCTCGCCAAAGTGGCCGCCGCCTTCTATGGCTACCCCGGACGCAAAATCAAGTCCTGCGGCGTGACCGGTACCAACGGCAAGACTACCACCTGCCACCTGATCCGCAACATCCTCCAGGCCCGCAACAAAACCACCGGTCTGATCAGTTCGCAGATCTATGACACCGGCCGCGAACGCTTCGCCGCTGTACGCACCACCCCCGAGTCACTCGACATCCAGCGCCTGCTGTTCCTTATGAAGAAGAACTGGTGCGTCAACGCCGTCATCGAGGTCTCCTCCCATGCCCTCACACTGCACCGGGTCGATGAAATCAACTTCCGCGTCGCCGTCTATACCAACATCACCCGCGACCACCTCGACTTCCACGACTCTATGGAGGACTACCTCGAGGCCAAGGCCAAATTGCTCGACTACCTCGATGGCCCCCTGTCTTACGCCGTCATCAACCTCGATGTCCCCGAATTCCGGCCCCTGCTGGGACGCCTGAAATCCTCACACATCGGCTACTCCCTCGAGGATACCACCGCCGATGTCTATTGCGCCAATTACGAGCTGAAGCCCAATCAGACCAACTTCGATCTCGTCACCCCTATGGGAACACGAACCGTCACCCTGCAGCTTCCCGGACGCTTCAACCTTATCAACGCCATCGCCGCGGCCTCCGGCGGGCTTGCCTCCGGGGTCGATATCGACAACGTGGTCAACGGCCTTGAACGATCCCAGCCGATCCCCGGACGCTTCAACTACATCGACAGCGGACAGCCCTTCGCCGTCTACGTCGACTACGCCCACACCCCCGATGCCATCGAGCGACTGTGCGAATCCGCACGCGAACTCTCCGAGAGCGGCCGCCTTCACATCCTCTTCGGCTGCGGCGGCGACCGCGACCGCGGCAAGCGCCCCATGATGGGCAAAGCCGCCACCACCAGTGCCGACTTCGCCGTCCTCACCTCCGACAACCCCCGCTCCGAGGACCCCCAGGCCATCATCGACGAGGTCACCGCCGGCATCGACAAAAGCAACTACGAGGTCGTCCCCGATCGGGCACAAGCCATTCGCACCATTCTGACCCGCGCCAAAGCCGGCGATATCGTCCTGCTCGCCGGCAAAGGTGCAGAGCCATACCAGGAAATCAACGGCGAACGCCTGCCATTCTCCGACATCGACACCGCCCGCCAGGCTCTCGCCGAACTCGGATACAGCCCGCAAACGAGCGCAGAGGAGAAGTGATACACTTGCGTTTCGACCAACTCGCAGCCATGACCGGCGGCACCCTCTACAACAGCGGTGTCGCGGCCCGTTCCTTCACCGGGGTGTCCATCGACAGCCGCACCATCGCGACCGGACAACTCTTCGTCGCTATCCCCGGCGAGCGCTTCGACGGCCACGACTTCATCCCCGCCGCCATCCAACGCGGCGCCGCCGGACTGCTCGTCGAAACCAATTACCCACAGCTCTACCAAATCCGCGGCGATATCCCCGTCGTCGCCGTCCCCGACAGCCATCAGGCCATGATCAGCCTCGCTTACCAGTATCGCCGACAATCCGCCACAAAGGTCATCGGCATCACCGGTTCCAACGGCAAAACAACCACCAAGGAATTCACTTTCGCCCTCGCTCAGGCAGTCGAACAGCACGTCTATCGCTCCCCCGGAAACTTCAATAACCTCTTCGGCATGCCCCTGGCCCTGTTTGCCATGCCACCGCAGGTCAACCTCGCCATCATGGAAATGGGCATCTCCACTCCCGGCGAAATGACCCGCCTCACCCGGCTCGTCAGACCCGATATCGTCGCCATCACCAATGTCGGCGCGTCACATCTGCAGTTCCTCAATTCGGTCGAAAATGTCGCCCGCGCCAAACTCGAGATCGTCACCGCCTCCGAACCAGGCGTGCCCGTCGTTATCAATGCCGACGATCGCATCCTCTATGATCAGGCTCGCAAGGTGCGGGAGGACATGATCACCTTCGCCATCGATGCCCCCGCGCGTTACCAGCCCGAGTGGATCGACCACAACGCCAATGGCACCACCCTTGTCAACATCGACGGCAAGGCCTTCATGATCCGACTCCCCGGACGCCACCAGGTGTATAATCTCTTAGCGGCCTGGGCACTTCTGAGAACGCTGGGGTATGATTTCCAGAATGTGGACACGCCGTCGATCGAGCTGTCAACCGCACCCATGCGCGGACAGACCATCGAAATCGACGGCATGCGCATCGTAGCCGATTGCTACAATGCCAACCCGGAATCGGTCAAAGCTGGTCTGGAAGCGTTCTTCTCGCTGCGACCCGGCATGCGCCAGGTACTCATCCTCGGCGATATGCGTGAACTCGGCGATCAGGCCGTGCCCCTGCACGAACAAGTCGGCCGCGCTCTCGCCGCCTATGACTTCCACCGCGCGCTCATGGTCGGACCCAATATGCGCCATGCCATCAGCGCCGCCGTCAGCGAAGGCGTCTCCCCGACCCGCTTCGAACACTACGATACCGCCGAGCAGTGCGCCGCCGACATCCGCAACATCATCAAAGACGGCGACCACATCTTTATCAAGGCCTCGCGCGGTACCGGGCTGGACAAGGTACTGAAAACCATCGCCCCCGAGGAGAACCGCTGATGCTCTACTTCCTGCTGCTGCCCCTCAAAGATGTGATCCCGGGACTCAACCTGATCCGCTATATCACCTTCCGCTCGGCCGCAGCGGCCATTACCGCCCTGATCATCGCCCTGATACTCGGCCCGCTGTTCATCAAACTGCTCAAAAAGTACCAGATCAAAGAAAAGATCCGTCAGGACGGACCCGCCAGCCACCAGAGCAAGGCCGGAACTCCCACTATGGGCGGACTGATTATCCTCGCCGCCATCGTCATCCCCACCCTGCTCTGGGCTGACCTGAGCAACTATCATGTCCTCATGGTCCTCCTGGTCACCCTCTGGCTCGGACTCATCGGGTACATCGACGACTACCTCAAGGCCGTCAAACACAACCCCAAAGGTATGGTCGCCCGGACCAAGTTCGCCGGACAAATCGTCCTCGGCCTCGTCTTCGGACTCCTCCTGCTGTATGTCGCCCCCGAGGGACATTACGATGGCTCTACCTCCATTCCGTTCGTCAAAAACTACGTCCTCGTCCTCGGTGCCCTGTATATCCCCTTCATCGTGCTGGTCATCACCGGGGCCTCCAACGCCGTCAATCTCACCGATGGCCTCGATGGCCTCGCCATCGGCCTGTGCATGTTCTGCTTCGTTGCCTTCGCCGGCCTGGCCTACGTCACCGGACGCACCGACTTCAGCTCCTACCTGCAGATCAACTACCTGCCCGGAACCGGCGAAATGACCGTCTTCTGCGCCGCCGCCATCGGAGCTGCCCTCGGGTTCCTGTGGTTCAACGCCAACCCCGCCCAGGTCTTCATGGGCGACACCGGCGCTCTCGCCCTCGGCGGCGCACTCGGCGCCATCGCCATCCTGCTCAAAAAAGAACTCCTGCTGGTGATCGTCGGCGGTGTCTTCGTTATCGAGGCCCTCTCCGTCATTCTCCAGGTAGGCTCATACAAACTGCGCGGAAAACGCATCTTCCGCATGGCGCCTATCCACCACCACTTCGAACTGGCAGGATGGGCTGAACAAAAAGTGGTTATCCGGTTCTGGATCATCGGCGCCATGTGTGCGCTGCTAACCCTGTCAACCCTGAAGATACGATGACACTAAGCGACAAAATACACGGCCGCAACATCGGCATCATCGGCATGGCCCGCTCCGGTATCGCCGCCGCCTTCCTCGTCAAGACCAACGGCGGTCGCCCATTCGTCTCCGACTCCGCCCCGACCGACAAACTGGCCGAACCGATCAGACAACTCAAACTCGCCGCCATCCCGTACGAAACCGGCGCCCACTCCGAAAAACTGCTCGCCTGCGATTTCCTCGTCCTCTCACCGGGAGTGCCCCTCTCCATCGATATCCTCAGGCGCGCCCGCGAAAAGGGAATCCCCTGCTTCAGCGAAATCGAACTGGCCGCATGGGTCTGCCAAGGCGGTATCGTCGCCATTACCGGCTCCAACGGCAAAACCACCACCACCACCCTCACCGGCGAAATCCTCCGCGCCGGCGGTCTCGAGGCAACCGCCTGCGGTAACATCGGTCTGCCCTTCTCCGAGATCGCCCCCGACATCCCCCATGATGGTCTCGCTGTCGTCGAAGTATCCACCTTCCAGCTCGAGTCCATCGAAACCTTCCACCCCGAAACTGCCGCCATCCTCAATCTCAGCCTCGATCACCTGGACCGTCACGGCAGTTTCGAGGCCTACGTCAATCTCAAATATCGCGTCGCCGAGAACCTCACCCGCGAGGACTACCTCGTCCTCAACCAGGATGATCCCATCCTCGCAACCGCCACCATCAACCAAAAAGCCACCGCCGTCTGGTTCTCCACCACGCAGGCCGTTCCTCTGGGCGCTTTCGTGCGCGAGGGATTCCTCTGGGGCATTTTCGACCGCGAGCCGCAACGCATTATTGCCACCGGCGACATTCGTATCCCCGGACCCCACAACCTGCAAAACGCCGCCGCTGCCGTCGCCATCGGCATGCGCTACGAGGTGCCCCCGAACGCCATGGCCGAGGTCCTAAGCACCTTCACCGGCGTCGAACACCGCCTCGAACTGGTCGGCAAGGTCGCCGGTGTGACCTTCATCAATGACTCCAAGGCCACCAATGTCGACAGCGTCTGCTATGCCCTCCGCTCCGTCGACACCCCGCTGTACCTCATCGCCGGCGGTCGCGACAAGGGCGCCGGCTATGAACCCCTGATCAAACACGGCGCCGGCCGCATCAAGGGCATCATCGCCATCGGCGAAGCCAAAGAAAAAATCTTCCACCAGCTCGGCAAGGAGTTCCCGGTCGAGATGGTCGACACCCTGGAACAGGCCGTGCATCGGGCCTTCGCACTCGCCCACCCCGGCGAGACCGTGCTACTCTCACCCGCCTGTGCCAGCTTTGACATGTTTGAGAACTTCGAACAACGAGGCCGCGTCTTCAAAGAGATCGTGGCAGGATTGAAAAATGGTAAGACGAACCACACTGCGCTCCTCTTCTAAAAAAGAGCGCGTCGACGAGAGACTGCTGCTGGTCTTCCTCTTCCTGCTGGTTGGCGGGCTGATCATGGTCTATTCCAACTCGTCCATCCTCGCCGAAAGCCGACACGGCTCGCAGTGGTTCTTCATGAAAAGCCAGTTCCTCTGGACCATCCTGTCCCTCGCAGCCGTCTACCTCATCACGCGTCTGGACATCCGCAAACTGGCCGTCTATTCTGTGCCCGCCCTGATCATCATCCTGGTCATGCTCGGCATGGTCTTCCTCATGCCCGCCCGCAATGCCTCCCATCGCTGGATCCTCCTGGCCGGGCTGTCCATACAACCATCCGAGTTCTTCAAACTCATGATGGTCATCTTTTTGGCCTTCTCTCTGTCCAACGCACGCCGCGACATCACCCGATGGAAACAACTCATCTTCCCGTACGCCGTGCTCATCAGCCTCGGTATGATACTTATCATCCTCCAACCGGACCTCGGCACCGCCATGGTCATCGGCGCCACTGCTCTGGGCATGTTCTTCCTTGCCGGGGCACGCATCACTCACCTGGCCACGCTCGTGCTCCCCATGATCGCCGGCGGCTGCGCCCTCGTGTTCGGACTCGGATACAAGAAAGCTCGCGTCACCACCTGGCTCGACTCGGTCCTCGATCCCCTCCAGGGAAGCTATCAGGTCAAACAGGCCGCGCTCACCCTCGGCTCCGGAGGCATCCTCGGCACCGGCCTCGGCGAAGGACGCCAAAAACTGTTCTTTTTGCCCTACCCGCACACCGACTTCGCCTTCGCCGCCGTCGGCGAAGAACTCGGCCTCGTGGGTCTCTTCGCATTGCTCGGTGCCTACTTCTACCTGCTAAAACGCGGCCTCGCCATCGCTATGGACCAGCCCGACCGCTTCGGCTTCCTGCTTGCCTCCGGACTGACTCTGCTGCTGTTCGTCAACATCGCCCTGAATATAGCCGTCGTCACCGCCATCATGCCGGTCACTGGCCTGCCCCTGCCATTCATCTCCTACGGCGGCTCCTCGCTGCTGATCTCCAGCGCCGCCGTCGGCCTGCTGCTGAACCTGTCTCGACGGGAGGTCCCGAACCATGCCTGAGCAGGTCGCCAGACTCATCTTTGCCGGCGGCGGCACCGGCGGACACCTCTATCCCGCCATCGCCATCGCCAACCGCGTTCAGGAACTGCTCATGGAGCGCATGCGCGTCGACATCCGCTTCGTCGGCACAAGACGCGGGATCGAATACGCCCGCCGCGACAGCATCGGCTTCCCCCTGGAACTGATCAACATTCGCGGACTCGCGCGCTCGCTCACACCCGCCAACCTGCTCGTCCCGTTCCTGATGATCGGCTCGCTGATAAAGTGCTGGCTCATGATCAAACGCCTCCGCCCCCACGTTGTCGTCGGCACCGGCGGCTACGTTGCCTGGCCCGTGCTTCGTGCTGCCGCCTGGCGCGGTATCCCCGCCGTCCTCCAGGAGCAAAACTCCTTCCCGGGCATGACCACCCGCAGGCTGGCGCCGCACGTCCAACGCATCTATCTCGGATTCGAACAGGCCCGGCAGTACCTGAAAACAGAGGCCCACATCATGGCCACCGGCAACCCCGTCCGCCACGAAATCACGCGCGGCGATCGTCACCGCGCCATCACCAGTCTCGGGTTGTCACACGACCGAAAAACAATTCTCATCCTGGGAGGATCCCAGGGAGCACACGCCGTCAATCAGGCCATCCTCAGAAGCCTCACCACCGGTGGCCTTCCCGATGACGTGCAACTGATATGGCAAACGGGGGAAAGGGACTACAAGGATGTAGCCGCGCAGGTGGAGGACCAGGGCTTCGGTCTGTCCCTTTTCCCCTTTGCCAATGATATGGCCGGTATCTATGCCGCCGCCGATTTCGCTGTCGCCCGTGCCGGCGCCCTCACTCTGGCCGAACTGGAAGCATGCGGACTGCCCGCCCTGCTGATTCCCTACCGCTTTGCCGCCGGCGACCACCAGCGAAAAAATGCTCAGGCCTTCGTCAAGGCCAACGCGGCCATCGTCGTCAACGAAGAGGAATTCAACACCCGCGATATCCTCGCCGAGGCCGCAAACATCGTCCGCTCCGATCGCCTCCTGCAGATGCAGCAGGCTGTCCGCGCCATGAGCGCAGGACGACGTCCCGCCGTCGACGTCATCGCCGAGGATATCATCAACCTGATCGAAACGACACGAAAGGACACCACGCATCCGTGAAAACGCCAACAGCGACGCAGACCATTGAACGGTTTAGTACAGGACGAATCATGTTTGGGAAAGTCAAACGACTCTACTTCGTCGGCATCGGCGGCGCCGGTATGTCCGGCATCGCGGAAATCTTGTCCAACCTCGGCTACCAGATCAAGGGCTCCGATCACACCCCCTCCGAGGTCACCGATTACCTGCAGTCCCTCGGCATCACCGTTCACACCACCCACCAGGCCGCCAATCTCACCGATGTCGATGTCGTCGTGATCTCCTCCGCCGTCGGCGAATCCAACCCCGAGGTGGTCGAGGCCCGGCGCCAGGGGATCCCCGTCATCAAACGGGCCGAAATGCTCGGCGAACTCATGCGCCTCAAGTTCTCCGTCGGCGTCGCCGGCACCCACGGCAAAACCACCACCACCTCGATGATCGGACGCATCATGCGCATCGGCAACTACCGCCCCACTATCATTGTCGGTGGCGTCGTCACCGAAATGGGCACCGGCGCCGCCCTCGGTGAGGGAGACCACCTCATCTGCGAAGCCGATGAGTACGACCGCTCCTTCCTCTCCATGTTTCCCACCATGGCCGTCGTCACCAACATCGAACCCGATCATCTCGACTGCTACGACGGTATGGACGATCTGCTCAACTCCTTCCTCACCTACATGAACCGCGTCCCGTTCTACGGTGAGGTCATCATCAGCGCCGATGACGACAACCTGGGCCGCCTCAAACACAAGCTAACCAGGACCTATGTCACCTTCGGCTTCAACACCGATGCTGACTTCCGCGCCCTCAACGTCAACCTCGAACCCGGACGCAGCTCCTTCGCCGTCTACAACCGCGGCGATCTGCTCGGTGAGGTCATCCTGCATGTCCCGGGCAAACACAACATCGCCAATGCTCTGGCCGCCATCGCCACCTGCACCGAGCTTGAGGTGCCCTTCGAAACCATCGTCGACGGCCTGTTGCATTTCACCGGCGTCGGACGACGTTTCGAACTGATCGGCGAAGCCAACGACATCATGGTCGTCGACGACTACGCCCACCACCCCACCGAGGTCAAAGCCACCCTCGAAATGGCCCGCGAGGTCTACAAGCGTCGTGTCGTCGTCCTCTACCAGCCCCACCTGTTCAGCCGCACCCGCGATTTCATGGACGACTTCATCGATGTCCTCTCGACCGCCGATGTCCCCCTGCTGGTCGACATCTACCCGGCCCGCGAAGAACCCCTCCCCGGAGTCACCTCCGAGGCCCTCGTCAGCAACGCCCACAGTCGGGGATTCACAAAATTCGTCTATGCCGGACCACGCCAGCAGTGCGTCGCCGAAGCCATGAAGCATATCCGCAGGGGTGACCTGGTCATCACCATGGGAGCCGGGTCCATAACCCTTCACAAACACGAACTACTGGAGGCAATCAAGTCGCTGTGAAGGCTTTCAGCCGAAAAACCCGCATTCTCCTGGCGCTCAGCCTCGTCGCCGGGCTGTCAGTGATCGCCCTGATCGAGTTCTCCTCCGTCTGCACCCTGCAGGCTGTCACCCTCGATGACCGGCCTATCACCGACATCAAGGCCGAACTCGGCCTCAAACCCCACAAGCCGCTGGTGCGCCAGCCCGTCGAGCGCCTCGCCGCAAAACTGCTCGACAAAAAGGGCGTCTTCCGCGTGGACATCAGCTTCCAGATCCCTCACGGCATCGCGCTGACCACCAACGCCTTCACTCCGGTATGCTTCGCCCTTGATGACGCCTCCGGCAAAATGTACGGCCTCAACCACAAAGCCCGTGTCACTGAACTGTCACGCCCCGTCCCCGACTGGGAACGCCCCGTCATCACCGGCGCCAAAACCCGCGGGCTGTATCGATACATGGACGACATCCGTACCATCGTCGTCGTCGAACAACTCGAACAACTCCGCAACACCAACCCCTCCCTCTACCGCCTCATCGAGCAAATCGACCTGTCCCAACAACGGGAGGTGCGTGTCAACATTGCGGGCTTGCCATACACTGTCCGCCTTCGCGCCGAAATGCTGGCCTGCGACCTCGATCGCTTCGTCGCGTTTATCACGCACTACGCGCCCCCCCTCGACAGTGTCCGCACCATTGACCTGCGATTTGATAACCTGATCATCACGGCACAAAAGGGCTGATCATGGCAACCGAAAACATACAGGCAGCACTCGATATCGGAACCACCAAGATTACCGTTCTCGTCGGTGAAGTCGATGATCAGGGACGCATCTACGTCCTCGGCCACGGTGAATCCCCCGCCGAGGGGCTCAGGCGCGGCGTCGTCGTCGATATGGAAAAAACCGTCCGCTCCATCCGCAAGGCCGTCGATGACGCCCAACTGGTCTCCGGGACAGAAATCGATCGCATCACCATCGGCATTGCCGGAGAGCACATCCGCTCCATCAACAGCCATGGCGTTATCGCCGTCGGCGGCACCGACAAAGAAATCACCGTCAGCGATGTCAATAAGGCCATCGATGCTGCCAAGGCCGTCGCCATCCCCGTTGACCGCGAAATCATCCACGTCATCCCCCAGACATACTCCGTCGATGATCAGGCCGGCATCAAAGACCCCGTCGGCATGACCGGCGTCCGCCTCGAGGTCCAGGCGCACATCGTCACCGCATCCGTCACCACCGCCAAAAATATCTTTCGCGCCCTCGAACGATGCCGCCTCGATGCCGACCACATCGTCCTTGAAGCCCTCGCGCAATCCTGCTCACTGCTCAGTGACGAGGAAATCGAAACCGGCGTCGTCGTCACCGACATCGGCGGCGATATCACCAATGTTGCCATCTACTACGACAACGCCATCCGCCATACCGCCGTCGTCCCCCTCGGCGGCAAAAACGTCACCAACGATATCGCCATCGGCCTGCGCACTCCCGTCGACCGCGCCGAATCACTCAAACTCAACCAGGGCGCTGCCCTCGCCTCGATGGTCGACCCCGAGGACATGGTGACCGTCCACGGCGCCGCCGGACGCCCCGCCAAAGAAGTCTCGCGCCATGTGCTGGCCTCCATCATCGAACCACGCATGGAGGAAATCTTCTCCCTGGTCGCCCGCGAAATCAAACGCGCCGGCGTTTCCGAGGCCCCCGCCAACGGCATGGTGCTTACCGGCGGAGGCGCCCTGCTCGATGGTACCATCGAACTCGCCGAGCAGATCTTCGATCTGCCCGTCCGCGAGGGCACCATCACCAATATCGAAACAACACCGGATGAACTGAACAACAACCGCTACGCTACCGCCCACGGCCTGCTCGTCTACGCCTTCTCCAACGAACCGGTCACCCGACGACGCAAGGGAGGGATGGGCCGACTGCTCAAGCGGTTTGAAAACTGGATATCGAGACAATTCTGAGGACAATGGGATATAGGAGGAACCAATGGTAGCTGACAAGCACAAGTTCACGTTCGCCGATGACTTCAGTGGCCCGGCCAACATCAAGGTCATCGGCGTCGGTGGCGGCGGGGGTAACGCCGTCGACCGCATGATCGAGGCCGGGCTCAAAGGCGTCGAGTTCCTGGCCATCAACACCGATGCCCAGGTGTTGCGCAAGTCTCTGGCCGAAACCAAAGTACAAATCGGCCGCGAAATCACCAACGGCCTCGGCGCCGGAGCCAATCCCGAGGTCGGCCGACGTGCCGTCGAGGAAAGCCGAAAACACGTCGCTGAAGCCCTCGGCAACCCCAATATGGTCTTCATCACCGCCGGCATGGGCGGCGGCACCGGCACCGGAGCCGCACCTGTTGTAGCCGACATCGCCAAGGCCGCCGGCGCCCTGACCGTCGCCATTGTCACCCGCCCCTTCCGCTTTGAAGGCGGCAAACGTACCGAACGCGCCGAAACCGGACTCGCCGAACTCAAAAGCAAGGTCGATACCCTCATCACCATCCCCAATGAGCGACTCCTCCAACTCGTCGACAAACGCACCTCGCTCAAAGATGCCTTCAAAGTCGCCGACGAAATCCTCCATCAGGCCACCAAAGGCATCTCGGAACTGATCACCATCCCCGGCCTGATCAACTGCGACTTCGCCGACGTCCGCACCGTCATGCTCGAAAAGGGCGATGCCCTCATGGGCACCGGCTATGGCACCGGCGAGGAACGAGCTGTCGACGCCGCCAGCCAGGCTATCTCCTCGCCTCTCCTGGAGGATATCTCCATCAGCGGCGCCCGCGGCGTCCTCATCAACGTCACCGGCGGCGAGGATATGAGCCTCCTTGATGTCAACACTGCCACCTCGCTCATCTATGAAGCCGCCGGTTCTGAGGCCAATATCATCTTCGGCGCCGTCATCGATCCCGCCATGGAAGACCAGATGCGCGTAACCGTCATCGCTACCGGAATCGGCGAACTTGAGGACCGACCAGCCGACAGAGACCACAAACACCAGACCGCCGCCCGCCCCGCGACACCCATTTCGCTCTTTCCGGAGCCGGCACCCCGCCAGACACCAGTCGATCAGCCGCACCAGTCCGCGCCCACACACCCGACGACACCACCTCCACGGCCGGTGCCCGCCGACGTACCCCCGCCGAGGACCGCGCGGCCCGAGCAACCGGTCCAGCGCCCATCCGAAAGCGGCGAATCGCGACGCTATTTCACCGCCTCTGAACTGAGAATGGGCAGTGTCTCCGATCCGGTGCCGCTCGAAGAAGATTTTGTGCCTGAGCCGTCCGTCCACCAGCGGCCCCCTGAACCACCCCACCATCACCACACCGATAGCGGCAATGGTGAACAGAAAAGAGGTGGCTTCCGCATCCCCCTCTTTTCCGAGGATGATCGGGAAATCCCTGCCTACATAAGGAGACTGACCGATAACTGATACAAGAACTAACTGACTCTTACACAAACATATAGCTGATTCAATCGACGTTCCATTGTCGGTTCCTCCAGGATGCCGCCGGTCCTACCCTGCCGGCGGCATCGTCATCTTCCGTTTCAAAGCTGAACATCCGCCCCACAGTGTCGACATCATCCAACAGTTTCCCCGCCCAAATGCCGCCCCCAAATCAGGACGACAGCATAACCCCCCACCCCTCAGTCACTTATTTACACCAACCCGATTGGCACGCCGTCTGCAACCACTGCGATCAGGCAGGCTGGATCGCATCCAGTCGGCCTGATTCCGAAGGAAGGGAGGGTTAGCAATCATGTCGCTGAGTATCAACCGCAATCTCGGCCTCTCAGCTCTCGCCCTGAGCCTTGGCTCTGCCATGTCGCTCTGGCAAAAACAGGCCGAAAAACTGTCCTCCGGCCTCAAAATCAACAGGGCCAAAGATGGCCCCGCTGCACTTGTCATTTCCGAACAACTGCGCTCGCAAATCGGTTCGCTCGAGCAGGAAATCGAGAACACCCGTAATCTCATCACCAAGTACGAAACTGCCGACTCAACCCTGCAGGAAGCCCGGCGCCAGCTCAACGAAATCCGCTCCCTCGCCGTTGCCGCCTCCAACGAGGGCTTCTACGATGATGACGCCCTCGCCGCGCTCGATTCCAGCGCCCAATACCTCCAGGAATCCTACAATCGCACCATCGATACCGCCGACTTCAACAACCGCAACCTCTTCGATGGTCATGAAGGCTCCGTCGCCGAGGTCGCTGCCCTCGAAGGTGTCGACCTCTCCAGTGCCGAGGCCGCCCAGCAGACAATTGCCACCATCGACGAGCGCCTCGCCGAGCTTGACTCCGTCCAGGCAGAAATCGGAGCCAAAGTCAAAAATGAGCTCCAGTCAACCCACAACTCGCTTCAGGTCACCCGCGAGAACCTCGTTGCCGCCGAATCACAGCTCCGCGATGCTGATATGGCCATCGAGCTGTCCAAATCCATCCAGTTCATGATTCAGGCTCGCTTCGCCTCCTCGATAATGGCTCACTCTACGAGCAATTCCGGCACCGTCCTCAGTCTCCTCAACGCTATGGGACCATCCAGATAAACGACCAGACTACTCTCCCTCCCCCTGCACATCGGATGAATTCGGCTATCGGATAGCCACCGCCTGACGGCCGCCGGGTCCGGCTCCCCCCGGCGGCCTTTCTATATCCATTCACAGACTACACCAACAATCATCAGCCCCCGACAACCACTAACATTACTACCCTTCGTGACGATACCTTCAGTGAACGAAGCAACAGAAACAATCCCAGACCGCGCTTGACAAATCCGCCAAATTGCTGTACAATAGGCGGCTACGATGACAGACGCCTTGCCGTAACCGACATTTCGCTTAAGGCGCCCCAAAGCCGGGCCGGCCGCACATGCCCTCTTTGCCGACCTCGCTTCTCCCGATTCTGCTGGCACGGAAGGGAAGGGGCACCGAGCAGACAACACGGCCGAGGGTCTGTTGACTATATATGTACTGAAAGTATGATGCTGTGTGTCTATCTGCCGACATACGCCGGCAGCAAAGAATGGAGAATATGTAGATGTCTAAAGTGACTATGGGCCACAAGTCACGGTTCAAAATCCAGCGCCGGCTCGGTGTGGAACTACCCGGACTCGGAAAACCCGGCGCGCTGGATCGTCGCGATTACGGTCCCGGCCAGCACGGTCAGGGCATGCGCCGAAAGCTCTCCGACTTCGCCATCCGTCTGCGCGAAAAACAGAAAATCCTCTACAACTACGGCCTCCGCGAACGGCAGCTTCGACTAATCGTCAAGCGCTCCAAACGTGACCGCACCAAAGAGTGGATCGAGGTTATGGCCGGTATGCTCGAACTGCGCCTCGACAGCGTTGTCTTCCGCCTCGGCTTTGCCCCCAGTATGGCCGCCGCCCGCCAGTTGGTCGTGCATCGCAATGTGCTCGTCAATGGCCAGAAACGGACAATCCCATCGATGGTCCTCAGAGTCGGTGACCGTGTCTCCCTGACACCCACCGGATACAAGAGCGCTCCCTTCCTGCAGGCGCGATCCAACCCGCGTATGGAGATGCCCAACCACCTCGGCAAAATCGTCGAATCCGGCAACCCCGTCGGCATCGTCAACGAAATCCCAGGGTCCGAGGCTATCCCGTTCCCGTTCGAAAAACGCTACTTCATCGAGCACTTCGGACGTATTTCGCTCTGATACGACGACGCCTCGGCTTGCTCTGACCGAAGCCAACTCGAATACAAGACCCCTTCGGGACCCTTCGCCCCGAAGGGGTTCGCTTTGACATCCTGCTTAACGGTTGCCATATTGCTTCCAGCGCTGTAACTTCACGCCAGAATACACCAGAACAGCCAATACGAGAAAGAACATGCTCGACATTCGTCTCATCAGGGAGAACCCGGACCTCGTCAAGACCGGTATTGCCAAAAAGAAAGACACCACCGACATAGACCACCTGCTCGCCCTCGACGAACAACGGCGCGAAATCATCCGGCAGGTCGAATCCCTCAAATCCGAACGCAACACCGTCTCCGCTGAAATCGCCCGTAAGAAAAAGGCCAAAGAGCCGGCCGAGCACGCTATCGCCGCCATGAAAGAAGTAGGGGAGAGGATCGCCCAACTCGACAACGACCTGCGCGAAATCGACCGGAAACTCAACGACCTGATGATCTGGATTCCCAATATCCCCCACGACTCCGTCCCCGTCGGCGACGAATCCAACAACCAACTCGTCCGCGAATGGGGGAGCATCCCCACCTTCGACTTCACCGTCAAACCCCACTGGGAAATCGGTCAGCAGCTCGCCATCTTCGATCAGGAGGCAGCCACCCGACTCTCCGGCTCCGGCTTCTACGTCCTGCGCGGCCTCGGGGCCGCCATGGAACGCGCCCTGATCAACTTCATGCTCGACACTCACACCGCCGATGGCTTCCAGGAAACAAGCATACCGTTCCTCGTCAACTGGGACACCATGTTCGGCACCGGCCAGCTACCCAAGATGGACGAGGACATGTACCACACCGACCCCGACAACATGTACCTCATCCCCACCGCCGAGGTCTCGCTGACCAATCTCTGCCGCGATTCCATTCTCAGCTATCAGGACCTCCCCGTAAGCCTCGTGGCTGTCTCCCCGTGCTTCCGCCGGGAGGCCGGAGCCGCCGGCAAGGATACCCGCGGCATGCTGCGCGTCCACCAGTTCCTCAAAGTCGAACTCGTCAAGATCGTTCGCCCCGAGCAGTCGTATAATGAACTGGAGGCCCTTGTGCGCCAGGCCGCGAAAATCCTCGAGCTGCTCAAACTACCCTATCGCGTCCTGACTCTCGCCACCGGCGACCTGTCATTCGCCTCCGCCAAGACCTACGACCTCGAGGTCTGGTCTGCCGGCGTGAAAAACTGGCTGGAAATATCGTCCATCTCAAACTTCGAGGACTTCCAGGCAAGGCGCATGAAATGCCGCTTCCGCGATGAAGACAAAAGAAACCTGTTCGTGCACACCCTCAACGGCTCCGGACTGGCGCTCGCCCGCCTGATCCCGGCCATCCTTGAGAACTATCAGAACGCCGACGGTACCATCACCGTCCCCGAGGTACTCAGACCCTACATGAACGGAATCGAGCGTATCGGCTGATGTCACGACTCACCCGCATAACCGAGAACACCACCGGCCTCCACCTCGGCCTCTCCTCACTGTTCAAGCTCTTCCTGCTCGGCGGTGTCGCCATCATTGCCGCCGTCTTCATTTGGTACACCTTCTCCGTTATCGAAAAACTCAAACAGGACACCCGAAGCCAGGTCGACAAGTACGTCAAAATGTGGCAGATGGCCGCCAACTCACCCACCTCCGGCAGCGAACTCCAGTTCATCTTCGAGGAAATCATCGTCAAGGCCAACTTCCCCATTATCGTCCTCGATGCCGACGGTGAACCGCTCCACTGGCGCAATATCGAAAATATCCCCCCCGAGGACACCACCGCATCATCCCGACAGAAACTACGTCAGATTGCCGCCGATATGATCGCCCAGAACGGCCAGTTCCCACTGGTCTACTCCGATCGCATCGTCAACTACTTCTGCTACGGCGACTCCGAGGCCATCAACCAGCTCAAAATGATGCCCTTTGTCGAACTCGGCCTGGTCCTCGCCTTCTTCATGGTAGCCATCATCGGCTTTCAGAACCTGCGACGCTCCGAGGAGCGCCACATATGGGTAGGCATGGCCAAGGAAACCGCCCACCAACTCGGCACACCCATCTCCTCGCTCATGGGATGGCTGGAAGTCCTCGGAACTGATTACCCCACCGATCACAAGACCGATGACGAGCGCATCAGCATTCCCGATACCGTCGACAATATGAAAGTCGATGTCGCCCGGCTCCAGCGCGTCGCCAACCGCTTCGGGCTGATCGGCTCCGTGCCCGAACTGACCACACACGACCTCAACGACCTCATGCACGAGACTGTCGAATACTTCCGCCGCCGCCTCCCCTTCGAGGGCAACGGTATCACCATCGAATTCACCGCCGGATCAATCCCGCCGGTGGCGCTCAACGCCGAGCTTTTCACCTGGGCACTCGAGAACCTTATCAAGAACGCCCTACAGGCAGTTGATTCCCGAACCGGACGGCTGCAGATCAGTACGGAGGAACTTAACCGCACCGGGTTAGTCAGAATCAATATAGAAGACAACGGTAAGGGCATCCCTCCCGGCGCCGCCCGCAAAATCTTCCGCCCCGGTTTCACCACCAAGAAACGCGGATGGGGCCTCGGACTGACCCTCGTCAAGAGGATCATCACGGAGTACCACCGCGGACAGATCCATCTGGTGAAATCAAAACCCGGCGAAACCCTCTTTGAGATCATTCTCCCCGTCTCGCCCGAAAACAGGAACGCCCGATGACACAAAAGCAGGACGCACGAAAAATACTCTGGGTCGACGATGAAATCGACTCCCTCAAAGCACACTTCATTTTCCTCGAAAAGCGAGGCTTCATCGTCCAGGGAGCCATGTCCGGCGATGACGCCCTGGAACGCATCGACCAGCAAAACTACGACCTCGTCCTTCTCGATGAAATGATGCCCGGCAAGGACGGCCTGACCACCCTCGAGGAAATCAAGGAGAAACGACCCCACCTCCCCGTCGTCATGGTCACCAAGAGCGAGGAGGAGTCGCTCATGGATCAGGCCATCGGCCAGAAGATCGATGACTACCTCGTCAAACCCGTCAACCCCTCTCAGGTCCTTCTCGTTATCAAGCGTCTGCTCGAATCACGCAAGATCATCAGCGGCAGCTCCGTCCAGCGCTACATCTCCGAAACCAACCGCTTCAACCAGCGCCTCTATGGCCCCCTTGAGCCCGAAGACTGGCACGAGGCCGCCCGCATTCTGGCCACCTGGGGACTCGAGCTTGACGAAAACGAGGATGTCGGCCTGCAGGAGATGCTCGACGGCACCCGCAGGGAGTGGAATGTCGAATTCACCAAGTACATCGAATCCAGTTACCAGAGATGGCTCTTCGATGACCGCCGCCCCATGCTCTCACCCGATGTACTGCGCACCCACGTCTTCCCCCGCCTGAAACAGAAAGACAAGGTGCTGCTGATCGTCGTAGACTGCATGCGGCTCGACCAGTGGCTACTCGTCGAGCCTATGCTGGCCGATTTCTACACCATCGACCGCTCCTACTACTACTCCCTGCTGCCCAGCGCCACCCCGTTTGCCCGCAACGCCCTGTTCTCAGGACTGTTCCCCGACCAGATCCACCAGACCTACCCGGATACCTACAACGCCGACGAGGGCTCCCTGAATCGCAACGAAGGCAGGTTCCTCGAGGACAACCTCGCCCGCAACGGCGTCCGTCTGCCCAACAAGCCCCGCTATCAGAAGATCAACACCAACGGCGACGGCGAGGCCCTCGCCAGGCGCATTGCCGATTTCTACGACAGCAACCTTGTTACCTTCGTCTTCAACTTCCTCGATATCCTCGCCCACGGACGCTCCAACAACGTTATCCTGCGCGAAATCGCCGGCACCGAGGCCGCCTTCCACTCCCTCATGAGAAGCTGGTTCACTCACAGCCCCCTGTTCACCATCCTCAGGGCCTTCGCCGAACGCGACTTCACTGTCGTCGTCACCTCCGATCATGGCTCCGTCCTCTGCCAACGAGGCACCATGGCCCACGGTAAGCGCAGCACCTCCACAAACCTGCGCTACAAGTACGGTGACAACCTCAATTCCGACCCCAAAGAATCCATCCTCATAAAAAAGCCCGACCAGTGGCGATTGCCCATGCTCACCCTGGCGACCACCTTCATCATTGCCAAGGAAGACTTCTACTTCGTCTATCCTAACAACTATAACGAAATGGTCCGCCAGTTCCAGAACTCCTTCCAGCACGGTGGCATCTCTCTGGAGGAAATGATCGTCCCCCTGGCCATCATGACTCCGAGGTAACTGTGGGCCTCGCACTTCAGGTCACATCTCATGGCGAGTTGGAAACCGAAGGACTCGCCGCCAAACTCGCCGCCACATTCCGGCCCGGTGATGTTCTCATCCTCGTCGGCCAGCTCGGCTCCGGCAAGACCGCCTTCACCCGCGGACTGGCCAAAGCCCTCGGCATCGCCGAGGACAAGGTCACCTCGCCCTCTTTCACACTCGTCAACGAATACCCCGCCGAGCCCCCCCTGTACCACTTCGACCTGTACCGACTATCCGACACAACCGAACTGCAGGAGATCGGCTGGGAGGAGTACCTCTCCCGCAATGGCATCGTCGCCGTCGAATGGGGAGAACGGCTCGAACACCTGCTCGAAAACCAGTACTACCGCATCACCTTCACCATCACCGGCCAGACCGACCGCCACATCGAAATAGAGGTCATCAATCCCCAATGAGCAGCTCAACCCCCAACATGCTGGCCATCGACACCTCCACCGCCAACCTCATCCTCGGTATCCAGTTCGCCGGTGACCGCCTCGTCAAATCCAGCGAACGCATCGAGCGCTCCCACGGCCAGTTCATCATCAAAAAGATCGACGAACTCCTCGGTTCCGCGTCGCTCACCCCGGCCGACATTCAGGCCATCACTGTCTGCACCGGCCCCGGATCGTTCACCGGTCTGCGCATCGGTCTGGCCGCCGCCAAGGGTATCGCTGCCGTCAATCATATCCCCGTCATCGGAGTCCACCTCTTCGAACTGGCCGCGTACCTGCTCGGCCCCGATTGCCCCGACCTCTGGCTGCTTACACCCGCCCGCAAAGACGAGTACTTCGCACTCCGTCTTAATCACAACCGGTTCGACCTGTCTCAGGCTGTCCCCGTCATGAATCGCGACCTGCCCACCCTCATCGGAACACTCCCTGCCGCCGGATTCGGCGACACTATCACCCAGGATCTCCAATCCGCCGGCATCCCCGATATGTCCTCACAACTCACCTACGATGCCGCCCAGTTGCTCGCTCTTGGCCTGCAACACTTCCACGAGGACCGCATTCCGGACCTTAACACCCTCGAACCTCTCTACATACGCCGATCACAGGCCGAACTGCGATGGGCCCAAAGACATGGAACAGACACCAAAAACTGAGCTCGACATCAGTATCAGACCTGCCCTCAGCTCCGATATACCCCGCATTCTCCGGCTCGAACACGCCATTTTCGCCGACCCCTGGCCGGAGTCTGCCTTCCTGGAACAACTCGACGACGACAACTGGGGCACCATCGTCGCCGAAACCAACAACACCATAATCGGTTACGCGTGCTGGATGATCGCCGATGTCGAAGCCCACCTCACCAACATCGCCGTCGCCCCGGAATACCGCCGGAAATCTGTTGCCCGGATACTGCTGGACCGTATCTTAATGGTTGCCTCGCGGGCCGGGTGTGAATATCTTCTGCTGGAAGTGCGCCCGAGCAATCGCGGCGCCATTGTGTTTTATGAGAAACACGGTTTTTCGGTCCTGTACCAAAGGCCAAACTACTATCGCCGTCCGCCCGAAGATGCTCTCGTGATGGTGCGTTACTTGGCGATTAAACAAACTGGCGACTGAACATGGAATGGTTTCGCAAGGCCAAACGAGGCCTGGCCACAACTGAAAAGAAAAACATCCCCGAGGGACTCTGGACCAAGTGCCCCTCCTGCGGCGAAATCGTCTACTCCAGGAAATTGGAACAACTGCTCTGGGTCTGTCCCAACTGCAGCTACCACTTCCGCATCTCCAGCCAGAAGTATATCCAGCTCCTGCTCGATGGCGGCCGACTCGAGGAATACGACCAGAACCTCGCCTCCCGCGATCCCCTTAAGTTCAAGGACTCCAAGCGCTACCCCGACCGTATCCGCGCCGCCCAGCAAAAAACCGGCAAGAAGGATGGCGTCATCTGCGGCTATGGCGAAATCGATGGCATCAAGGTCTCCTTCGCCATCATGGACTTCGCCTTCATCGGCGGCTCTATGGGCAGTGTGGTGGGGGAGAAGATCGCCCGCACTATCGAGCGCGCCATGCAGGCCGAATGCCCCCTGATCATCGTCTCCTGCTCCGGCGGCGCCCGCATGCAGGAAGGTATCCTCTCGCTTATGCAGATGGCAAAAACCTCAGGCCTGCTGGCCAGACTCGCCGAAAAGCGCCTGCCGTACATCTCCATCCTCATCAACCCGACTACCGCCGGCGTCATGGCTTCCTACGCCTCCCTCGGCGATGTCATCATCGCCGAACCCGGAGCCTTGCTCGGCTTCGCCGGACCGCGCGTCATCAAACAGACCATCGGTCAGGATCTCCCCGAGGGCTTCCAGTCCTCCCAGTTCTTCCTCGACAAAGGCTTCCTTGATCGTGTCGTCAACCGGGCTGATCTGCGAGATACCGTCTCCAAACTGCTGAAGTTCATGTGGAGAAAGTAAATGCAGCGGCATGACTATGCCTCCGCAGAGCGCTTCCTTCTGTCTCGTGAATTCTTCGGACTCAAACTCGGCCTGGAGAATATCACCGAGTTCCTGCACTCCATAGGCGCTCCCCAGCAACGCTACCCCACCATCCATATCGCCGGAACCAACGGCAAAGGCTCCGTTGCCGCCATGCTCGCTTACGTCATGCGCACCCAGGGCCACAAAACCGGCCTGTTCACCTCACCCCATCTGGTCTCCTTCCGCGAACGCGTTCAGGTCGACGGCCGCCCCATCCCAGGGCGCTCCCTCGTCTCCTTCGTCGACCGCCACCGCCCTGAACTGGTCAGACGCAAGCTCTCCTTCTTCGAGGTCGTCACCGCCATGGCCTTCGAACACTTCGCCCGGGTCGGAGCCGATATTGCCATCATCGAAACCGGACTCGGCGGGCGTTTCGATGCCACCAATGTCCTTACACCGCTCGTGACCATCACCACCGACATCAGCCGCGATCACATGGAAATCCTCGGCAACACCCTGCCCAAAATCGCTTTCGAAAAAGCCGGCATCATCAAAACCGGCGTACCCCATGTCTCCGGCTTCTTGCCCGAATCGGCCGAAAAAGTCATCCGGCGCGCCTGCCGTGAACGCGGCGCACCCTACCATCGCCTGCTCAGCAAGGAGTTTCAACCGTTTGTCCATGAGATGAAGCTCGGCTTCGCTTCCAACGGCTTCTCAATCGCACCGTTCCAACCCGGCCTCTACGGCGAGCACCAGCTCCGCAACTGCGCCGTCGCCCTCAAGGCTCTCAGCGTCCTCCGTCAGAACGGTTGGCCCGTCTCCATGCGAGCCATTCGCAACGGCCTGGCCAACACCCGCTGGCCCGGCCGCTTCCAGATCATACGGCGCCCAAACCAGCCGGACCTGCTGTTCGACGTCGGCCACAACGCCGGAGGCATTGCCGCCTTTGTCAAAGCCTTCCAAAACCACTACCCCGGCCGCAAGGCCCACGTCATCACCGGCTTTGTCAAACGCAAAGAACACCAGAAAATGTTCGACGCCCTCCGTCACATCACCCGCGAGTATCACCTCGTCCCCCTGAAGACCCACCGCTCCACCGATGTCGACCAGCTCATCTCGCAGATCAACTGGCGCGCCGTCCCAATCCGGCGATGTGCCGGCCTCAGGTCCGCCTATAACAAACTGGCCAAGGCCTGCTCCCATGACGATATTATAGCTGTAGTGGGATCACATTATCTGGTAGGCGAATTCTTCCAGGCGTACGGTATCCGATGACTAAACGCAAACACACAGCAGGAAACTCAGGGCCGCCCCAGACACCCGATACCAACCGTGCCTCGAAACGACCCACGACCACAAGCGGCGATACCCACAAGCTGCTGACCAATGAGCTGCATCAGAAGGTCACCATCCTTACCGAAACCAACCGCCAGCTCAAACGCAAAATCTTCGACCTGTACACGATCTTCGAAATCAGCCGCAACTTCAACTCCGTCCTGAATTACCAGCAACTACTCGACACCTTCATCCTCACTTCGCTCGCCCAGGTCGGCTCCTCCAAGGCCGCCATTTTTCTCCGCCGCGACCGCACTTCCAACCTCCTCCATCTGGCCAAACAGCGCGGCGCCGGACCATTCCCCGACAAGGACTGCTGCTTCAAAATAGATTCCGATCTCGGCAAACATCTCGCCGGGCTCAACCGACCCGTCCGCACCGGCGATCTGTCAAAGGACATCGCCGACGAAGATGAAACCCGCATCGTCCGCATCTTCCATCCCGGACTTATTGTGCCGCTGATCTACCAGTCCGGTCTGCGTGGCGTCTTCTGCATCACCGACAAAATGGCCGGCCGCGAGTTCGCCGTCGATGATGTCGAGTTCCTCTCCATCCTTGGCAACCAGATCTCCGTCGCCATCGAAAACGCCCGCCTCTATGAATCCGAAACAGCCGCCGCCCAGCAGCTTCGCAGCGCCCAGGAACAACTGGTCCAGGCCGAACGACTCGCCGCCCTCGGAGAAATGTCCGCCAAGGTCGCCCACGAGGTCAACAATCCCCTCGGGATCGTCAAAAACTACCTCCTGCTCGCCCTTCGAACCGTCTCCGGCAACAAGGATACCGGCAACTACCTCAAAATCGCCGGTGAGGAAATCGACCGCATCGCCGCCATCGTACGCGAACTGCTCGACTTCCACCGTCCCCAGCCACCAAAACTGATCCCCTTGCCCGTCACTCAGGTCCTCGATGATGTCCTGCGACTGATGGACCGCAAGCTGGAAAACGCCGGCATCGAGCTTAACCGTGACTACCCGAACGACTGCCCCCTTGTCAAAGCTTCCCCGGAAAACCTCAAACAGGTCTTCCTCAATCTCATTATCAACGGCGTCGACGCCATGCAGCCCGATGGTGGCACCCTGAGCGTCGCCTGCCACTCAGACGACGGTCACGTCGTCCTGTCCTTCGCCGATACCGGGCCCGGCATCGACCCCTCACACATCCCGCACATCTTCGAACCGTTCTTCACCACCAAAGAACCCGGCAAGGGCACCGGACTGGGACTCTCTGTCTGCTATGGCATAATAAAACGGCACGGCGGGTCGATAACCTACAGAAACACAAACAACGGGGGGCTGTTCGAGATCCGCCTGCCGCAGGTCGAACAGCAGCCATAGACCCCCACGATTCAACGCAGGTTGTCTCGTTCATATAGCGTGAAACACACACAGGATACACTGGAAACCAAGCCATGACCAAGCAAACCACACCAGCTACCATAGTCGTCATCGATGACGAAAAGCGCATGTGTGATTCACTCACCGCCCTGCTCTCCGGCGACGGCTATCGCGTCATGGCCTTCCAGGTCTCTACCAGGGCCGTCGAGGCCATCCGCCAGCAACGGATCGACCTCGTCATCACCGACATCGTCATGCCCGATATGGACGGCCTCCAGGTCCTCAAGGCCGTCAAGGCCGTCGATGACGACATCCCCGTTGTCCTGATGACCGGCAACGCCTCGCTGGACTCCGCCGTGCAGGCTATCGGTCAGGGCGCCTACGACTACCTGCTCAAGCCGGTCGAGTTCACCCATCTTGAACTCACCGTCAAACGCGCCCTCGAAAAACGCCGCTCCGACCTGGAACGCCTCCAGCTTCTGGAGGAACTCAAACTCGCCAATATGCTCCAGCAACGGCGCATAAGCGAACTCAACGCCCTCTACGAGGCCGGCAAATCCATCGGATCCGCGGCCAACCTCCCGGAACTGCTCCGCCAGATTGTCACCCTCGCCTCAACCGTCTCCGATGCCGAAATCGGCTCTATCATGCTGCTCGACGAAAAAGGCGAAACCCTCACCATTGCCGCCGCCATCGGTCTGGACACATCCATCGTTCGTGCCACCCGCCTCGTGGTCGGCGACTCCATTTCCGGCTATGTCGCCAAAACCGGCGAACCCCTCATCATCGAGGATGTCGAAACCCACCCCCAGTTCCAGCGGCGCAACAAAGAAAAGTACCGCTCCAGTTCTCTGCTGTGCGCCCCCATGAAAATCAAAAACAAAGTCATCGGCGTCATCAACATGGCCCGAAAGGTCGGCGGCGGAAGCTTCAACAAGGCCGACCTCCGACTGCTCACCACCTTCGCTTCACAGGCCGCTGTCGCCGTCGATGATGCTCACCAGTTCGAACGCAACCGACGACGCCTCATCGAATTCGAAATCCTCCATGAGGTCACCCGCGAACTGACCAACATGCGCTCAATCAACGACTTCCGAAAACTGCTGATCGAAAAACTCGCCCTCGTCTTTCCCATCGACTACTCCCTCTGGCTCGACTGGAATCCCGCCCAGTGTCGACTGACCGCCGCCGGCGTCTCCGGCGACGCCAATCTCCCGCTCACCGACAGCGGCGGCATCGATCTCAACAAAGTCAGCCGCGAGGCCATCAGCCTGCCCGACCTCGAATTCGAACACTTCGATCTGCACGATATCCCCGCCGTGTCAGAATACCTCGCCGAACAGATCCATGCCAACCCCAACCTACCCGATCCCGGTACCGCCCGCATGGCCATACCCGTCATCCGCCAGGGCGAGCTTGCCTACGTCCTCTATCTGTCCGCAAGCAGCATCAACGCCTACTCCGATGACGATCGCTCCCTGGCCCGACTGGTCGTCTCCCAGGCCGCCGTCCTGTTCGAGCGCGAGCGCTCGCTGCTCAACGCTACCCGCCTTCTCACTATGGGTAACATGATCTCCGAGATATCACACGACCTGCGCAAACCCCTGACCTCCATCAAAGGAGGCCTTCAGATCATGCGCCAAAAAATGGCCGAAATCGAACACCTCGAGGCCTTCAAACTGGCCAACGAGGAAGTCCATCGCATGAACGAACTCGTTCGCGAACTCGTCGACTTCTCCAACCCCAATAAGTACCAGACCGAAAAAGTCGACCTGCGCCACCTCGTCGAACGCGCCGCCGATCTCGTCGGACCCGACCTGCGTCGCAAAAACATCAACTTCTCAGCCGAGTACGACGACCTCGACTGGGAGTGCATCGTGAACAAAAACCAGATCCTCGAGGCCTTCCTGAACCTGTTTCTCAATGCCGCCGATGCTACCGACGACAACGGCTCACTGACCGTCAAGGGCCTGATCGAACAACCGGCACACAAAAAAGAGAAGTACCTCGCCCTCAGGATAAGCGATACCGGCAAAGGCATCAGCAAAGACAACCTCAGCCGCATCTTCGAACGCTACTACACTACCAAAGACACCGGCACCGGCCTCGGCCTGTCGGTCGTCGAACGCATTGTCTCGGCCCACTCCGGCACCATCTCCGTCGAATCCGAGCCGGGACACGGAACCTGCTTCACCCTCTATTTCCCTCTGCCCCGGTAACCAACCTCACAGTCACTCACCGGCACCCGCCTCTGCACACGTGCGAAATCAATATCACGTATGCAGAAACTTGCCGTAATTAAGCAAAAAGGGCCAAGTTCCCGCTTGATTTTGTCGCCCAACTGCCGATAATTACGTCAACAGGAACCAGATCATGCCCAAAACGAAGACCAAAATACTCGTTATCGATGACGACCCCAAAGTCGCCTGGATTCTCAGCGAAGGACTATCCAACAAGTTCGAGTTCGTCACCGCCCGCGATGGCATGACCGGACTGCAGATGGTCTCCACCGAGAAACCCGACCTCATCCTGCTCGACATCAAAATGCCCGGCATGAATGGCCTCGAAGTCCTCGAAAAACTCAACAAGGCCGGCGAACGCCCCGACGTCATCATGGTCTCCGGCCACGGCGACACCAACTACGTCGTCGAATCCATCAAACTCGGAGCCGCCGAATTCGTCAACAAGCCCTTCGATGTGCAGGAGATCGAAATCCACATCAACGGCGTCCTCGAACGAAGCCGACTCAAACGCGAAGTCCACGAACTCAAGGGCGAACTCGAAAGCCGAAGCGTCTACGCTGACTTCATCGGCGACTCCGACGCCATGCGCAAGGTCAAGGAACTCATCGAACAGGTCGCCGACTCCGAACTCACTGTCCTGATCAGAGGCGAGTCCGGCACCGGCAAAGAGATCGTCGCCCGCTCACTGCACCAGCTCTCCAGCCGCAAGAAAAACCCCTTCATCAAGGTCAACTGCGCCGCCATCCCGCGCGACCTGCTCGAGGCCGAACTGTTCGGCTACGAAAAAGGCGCCTTCACCGGCGCCCACAAAACCAAGCAGGGCCGATTCGAACTCGCCCACAAGGGTACTATGTTCCTCGATGAAATTGGCGACATGCCCCTCGAACTGCAATCAAAACTGCTCCAGGTGCTCGAACAGCAGGAATTCGTTCGCGTCGGCGGAATCCACACCATCAACGTCGACACCAGAATCATCTGCGCCACCAATCGCAATCTCGAGGACGCCATCGCCCAACAGGGATTCCGCGATGACCTGTTCTATCGCCTCAACGAGATCACCCTCGGCCTGCCACCCCTGCGGCAACGGCCTGAAGATATCCCCCTGCTGATCAACTTCTTCATAGACAAGTACAATAAGCTCTACGAAAAACAGTTCGGCCAGATATCCGCTGACACCATCGAGCGCCTCGCCGACTTCGCCTGGCCCGGCAATGTTCGCCAGCTCGAGAACATGATCAAACAGGTCGTCGTGCGTAACGATGACACCATCGTCACCGAACTGCTCTCCGCCGCCGGAACGCGCCCCCTGCCCGGCGTCCCACAGCAACGCGGTCCCTCCGGCAGCCCCGACGATGTCGAAGACCCCCTGCCGGCCGACAACTACTCCCTCAAAGACCGCATCGGCCGCATCGTCGCCCGCGAAGAAAAACGCCTCATAGCCGAGGTACTCGGAAAAACCAACTGGAACCGACGCAAAGCTGCCGACATGCTCGAGATAAGCTACCGATCACTCCTCTACAAGATCAAAGACTACAATCTCAACGCCACCAAGTAGCCGCCCTCCCAACCCCCATCACGCACTTATCCACAATCAATACCGCTCATGTTGATAACCACTCCCGCTAGCACCAGCTCACCCACAAACCTCAGTAAAACAGTTTTATATCTGTGCATCAATTGAACATTTTTAGGCAATGCAGATCACATTCCGTATGACCCGTAGCTAATTCGCTCATCCTGTATCGATCAACGGCTCTGTTGCATTACAATAACTTAACAAAAACAAATCGACTCCAGCCGCTCTGAACAGGGAAAAGGTTACCCAATAATCGCCGTTTCTCCTGCAAGGAACGAATATTGCTGCTCAATAATTGGTCAGACCTTAACGTGCTGGGACATTGCTATGCGAGGATCAATTCAGGTGCAGGACAAACCGACCAGTGGCTTTGCCTTCACCCACGCGGTACTGCAGGAGCTCAAACGCGCCGAGCGTTACAGCACCTTCCTTTCGTGTGGAATCCTCGAGTTGGGGACGATCGCCGAGAATCACAAGATCAACCCCGGGGAGCTCATCGATGCTGTCCGCGAACACGTCCGGCGTAACATCCGAGAAGTCGATTCCGTGACCGCTCTGGACGACCGCCGACTGGCCTTCCTGTTACCAGAGACCTCCCGGCAGGGCGCCGAGGTCGCCATCAACCGCATGACCGAGGTTGTCAGGCGACGCCTCGCCGATATCACCCGGCAGTCCGTCGATGATTTCATCCCCCTGACTATGGCCTCATTCCCTGACAGCTCCGGCACGGGTACCATCAAGGAATTCCTCAAAAAGATCGGAACGCTATCGTCTTAGCATTCCCGTTTTATCTTTACCTCCCATTCTCAAAGAAGGTTGTCTGACCCCTCCGGACGGCCTTCTTCCTTTTTATTGCTCGCCCCCTGCTTCCCATCACCCTGTACTCCTGCCGTGTCCATGCCTGTGCCAGATACCCCACAACTGTGGGTGGTGTTGCCTGCACGCGGTGCCCCATCCCGCCTCAGGCGGGGTGGGTTCCTCCGTGCGCGGCAGGCGTCCCCCCTGCCCCGTCATTGCGAGAACCGCCACACAGAAACTAAGCAACCTCAACGAACACAATATCAAAACCACACTCAACTCGGGCACAAAGAATGGGGTGCCCCGACGCTTGGGGCTTGTTGCGAAACCCTGTTCAGTCAGGTCTTGCGGTCGTCAGAGACGAGCGTGTGACCTGACTGCTTGCACTTAAGTAGTTGCAAGACCGTCGGGTCACAATCCGCCGTTGGCGCATCAAGACCCCACGGAACAGTACGGGTGGCTTTTTCAACAAGCCCCTTGCGTCGGGGAACTCTTGGCCCCGGTGCCCCACAGCCCGCAATGCCCCATCCCGCCTCCGGCGGGGCGGGTTCCTCCAATGTTCCGACATCCCCTCTACCCCCCGCAACGCCAAAAGGCAGCCCCCGATAGCACGAGAACTGCCTTATGAATACGATACTTTGCTCAATTGCCGATTGGGAAGGTTGCGCCTACCGAAAGCTGCAGCATGAATCCCGAAGGATCAGTAAACAGCGCATGCAGACGCGGCATGCCGAACAGCGTGATGCTCTCAGACACTGCCGTCTGGTAGATGATGCCGGCATGAAGGCCAAGGTCACCATCATACAGACCCAGACCGGCGATTCCAAAAAGCGCCTTCTCGCTGGTGTGATTGAAAGCATAAAGGACATTGCCCAGAACATTGGTGTTCATGTCCGATTCCGAGGCAGACCCTCCGAAATCAGACTTCACCTCCGATTTGATACTCTGGAAATACAATTCGCCACCCACCATGAGGTTCTCTTTGACACCGTATGAAAACTGACCGCCGAAGTTGATCGTCGGCCCTACCGAAACCTCGGTGCCGAAGCCCTCATAATCCTCAAACGCGTCACCGAACCCCAGTGCGTAACCCACATAGCCACTAACCGTCATGCGACCCGTCAGATCATCTGCGGACACGCCCGCAACCCCCAGCAAAAGGACACAGGTGATCAAAATTGCCTTCTTCACTCTTTCCTCCTTAGCATTGTTGTACGTGGGCAGTTCTTTCAAACCCTGTTTCACATCTAACGAAGCAAATCAACCAGCCATTGGAAACAAAAATATCAGCCTTTCCGCGTCAGTTCCGTCCATATCACGCCGGCTTTTCCCGCCCGCTCTCGCACTTTCCCATAGCCACAACACGCCGTTTGTCGTATCTTACACACAACACCGCCCCACTGCGGGCCAACAGGAACCCCGACCGGAGTCATCAGGTGAGATTCTTCTCCACCATCTGAAGCAAGCCACTGCTCTTCCTGCGAAGAAGCGCTCGAACATCGCCGCGAATTGCACTCAATGCAAATCGCCCGGCAAGACCATTGCTCTGTGGAGAAACGTATGTCATCTGTTCCCTTACTTACCGTCAAGAACCTGTCTGTCGAAATCGCCGGTCACCGTCTGTTCTCACATCTGTCATTCAGCCTGGCCCCCGGCGAAATCCTCGCACTGGCCGGCGCCAACGGCTGCGGCAAGTCCACCCTCCTTGGGCTCATTGCCGGCATGCCGCTATCCACGGCGGACTACACCCTCGAGGGCACCCTGCAACTCGCTCCCGATACCGCCCCGGCCCTCCTGCCGCAACTGCTCACATCCCCCGATTACGCCACCGAATCAGCGACTGCCGGCGATCCCAGGCATCTCGGCCGCACCCGACGGCTCCTTGTTGATCTGGGTATCGAGCGCGAGAAGACCGAAGCAGCAACGCTGCTGTCCGATGGCCAGCGCCAGAAACGTGCCCTGGCCCACATCCTCACTGGCGAAGCCAACCTGCTGCTCCTTGATGAGCCCACCAACTACCTCGATATCGACGGCCTGCTGGCGTTCGAACAACACCTCCAGCGACTCAGGCACCAGGGCTGCGGCGTCATCCTCGTCACCCACGACCGCGCCCTCTCCGACGCTCTGGCTGACCACACTATCCTCATCACCCCCCATGATATCTACACCACCCCCGGCGGCTACTCCGCCGCCTGGTCCGTTCGCTGCGACGACATGCGAAGCCGCCGCGAGCGCTCAACAGCCATCCGCCGCCAGATCAGCAAACTCGAAGAGGACGCTCGCCGCCGCATGAACTGGGCCGCACAGAAAGAACGCACCAAGTCCGGCGCCAAACTGGGCAAGGGCTTCATCAGCCACCGCGCCGCCAAAATGGCCAGACGATCCCAAGCCGTCCAGCAACGCGTCCTGCGCGAAAAGGAACGCCTTGAGCATACCAAACCCTTCGTCCCCAAACATATCACCCTGACCGCGCCCGACTATCAAATCCCCCACCGCGAGGCCTTCACCCTCCATGACGTCACCTTCGCCTACCCCGATCAGGACCCGCCCTGCCTGCAGGAGGCCTCCCTCGTCGCTTCCACCCGCGACAAACTCTGCCTCATGGGCCGCAACGGCTCCGGCAAGACCACCCTCCTGCGCCTGATCATGGGCGAACTGCTGCCCCAAAGCGGTTCATGCCGACGCCATCCCGAGGTCCGCTTCTCATACCTCCAGCAGGGACTGCGCGGATTCTTCCATCCCGGCACCCTCCTTGACAACTTCGCCGACTGTCCTGCCGATGAAACCACCGTCCGCATATGGCTCGGCCAGGCGCTGATTCGAAAGGACAAACCGCAGCAACAGGTGGCCACTCTCTCCTATGGCGAGCTTATGCGCTCCGCCGTCGTCAAGTGCCTGTTGATGCGCTCGGAGTTCCTGTTGCTCGATGAACCCACCTCGCACCTCGATGTCGAATCGATCGAGGTCATCGAGCACATCCTCTCAGAGTTCCCCGGCGGCTGCCTCATAGTCAGCCATGACCGACGCTTCGTCGAGAAGGTAGGCGAGAGGCTCTACCTCCTTGACTCCGCCCGCCTGAACCTGGCATAGCCACTGGCGGCCCGGCAGGCAGGTTCGGCGGAAAGCCGCCTCATGGCCGGCAGGCCCTTTGCGGCAAGCCCCTTGCGTGCAAGGGGTTTACTTGAGACATTACGATGTTTGCGGTAAGGCAACGGATATTGGTTATCCGCTGAGGTACTCTCTTTGTGTAGTGGTCCTGGCGTGGGTTGTGCAGAAGCTGGACAGAATGAGCTGCTGGCGGCCCTGCCGGGTGCTCCAATCCAATTCCCCGATTGACTATTCGTGATAAGTGACTATATTTTAGTGCATCTATCAGTGCATTTTAGTGCTACGGTGGTGTCGTTTGACGCGTAAATCAATGAGTACAGGGGAGTTTGTACCCTTTACGGTCGCGCCGCTCGGCTTTCCGGCTCCGCCAAAATCTTATGTCTGAGGTCAAGTATGCCCCGTCATTATCGATTCTTAGTGACCGCCCGAAGTGAAGACAGTGTAGGGCTTCCGCGGATACTCACTCATCTGTGGCCGTTCGTCATGGTTGCGTTCCTTCTCTTTCTGGTGGCAACGCCGGGGCTGGCCGCCTCTGTGATCGAGGATCCTCTGGCAACCTCCGGACCGGCGGACCGGACCAGCAAGCCGAGTGAGTTCCCGGCCCTAAAGGCTGACGCCAACGATCTGGATACAGTCTGGTACGACTTCTCCACCGGCACCCAGGGCTGGTCATTTTTGAATCCCGCCAATGTCGTCCAGATATACTACCCGGACGTGGATTGCCAGGAAGTCTATCGAGTCGATACGACAGTCTATTCCAGCGGCCTGAGCGCGGCCATGTTTGGCGGCCAGAGCACGCTTCAGTACTACGCCAACTTCAACGGCTACTACGAACACTCCTGTGATTACGAATGGTGGATCAAGTCCTGCGTATCTCCGAATTCCGGTGACTGGAACGGTGTGTTCCGGATCGAGGCGCGGATATACATTACGGACACAACGTTGCAGTATGTGATGATCGGTGCGAAGACCGCCGGCTCCAGCATGTTTACGTATTACGGCTGGGGCGCACCGCTTTCATCGGGTCAATGGCACACGATCGTATTGAATGAGCCATCTCCGGGCGCTTTTGACAATCTTGAGGCTGTTTCGATTCTTGCCGGGGCGTATGATACACAGGAATCTGTGTATGTCGACTATGTCCGAGGGATCAAGGACGCCGCCACGGCCCCCACCCTGGTATCGCCGCTGAGCGGCACGGTTACGGAGAACAACCTGCCGACTTTCGTCTGGACCGGTAATGGTGTCTTCTACTCCCTGCAGATTGCTACTGATCCGCTGTTTCGGAATATCATCGTGGACACCACCTCGCTTGTCGGTGGCAGTTGCACGATTACGACACCTCTGCCGTTTTCGGACTATACCTTCAATCCCGGTGGCGGATCGCATGACCCGAATTACTACTGGCGTGTTCGGGCGCACTATTCTGCCGGTGAACCGGGCCCGTGGTCGGATGTCTGGACCCTGATCACGACCGGTCCTCACGAGGTCCCGACCGAGTTCCCGACCATACAGGCCGCCCGGGCTGCCTTCCCGTTGTATATCGGGGGCACGGTACTCGTCCGTCCCGGTACGTACACCGGCCCGGACAATTGCGACATCAGCATGGGGGGGGAAAAGCCGGTGGATATCATTGCGTCCTCGAGCAATCCGTCCCAGACCATCATTGATTGTGAGTACAAGTACCCGGGTTTCTACTACGACTGGTACACGGTGGGCAACCCGAAGATCAAGGGGTTCACGATCCGCAATGCGGCTGATGGCGGCGATGTTCCGGCTGCGGCGGTTACTATCTGGTCGGCCACAGGGACTGTCGAGGACTGCATCATTGAGAATTCCGGAGGAAACGGCATCTATGTTACCGGTGAGGGTCATGGCACGATCACCAATACGATAATACGAGGCAGCGCCTATTTGGGCATCCGTGCCTCCGGCGGGTCGGTTACCGTCAACGGTGCCACCATTGAGAACAACCGGGGGGGTGGGGTCGTGTTGGAAGACGGCGGCAGCAATATCTTCACCGACTGCATCTTTCAGGGTAACGCCGGTACCGCTCTTGATGTCGAGTATGCCGCGGCGAAGGTCACCGGATGCACCTTCTACAACAATACTTCCGGTAACACGGCCGGAGGCATACTCGTTGTGAGCTGGGACGAGGTCCTCGTTGATTCCTGCCTGTTCGATTACAACTCCGGCAAGGAAACCGGCGCGATATCCATCCGCGAGGGCAACAACATAACTATCAGCCGTTCCACATTCGCCTACAACAGCGGGGGGATTCATATTGTCGGGGGGTATGAATACGCACGAGTGACGATTGATCAGTGTATTTTTGCCCATTCAACCAGCGGTCCGGGGATAGAGTGGTATGATGAATATTACGACATCAGTGTCAGTTGTACCGATTCCTATGGCAATGCCGGCGGCAACTGGATGGGCCGGGCCGTCTCCGCTCTGGGCGGCCATTCGGGCAATATTGAGCTGGACCCGCTATTCTGTGCCCCGGGGGCACGGGACTATTCACTGTCGATGGCATCGCCATGTCTTGCCGAGAACAACTCGTGCGGGCTGATGGGGCGATATGATCTGGGGTGCACTCCTTCGCTTGCCTGCGCGGCCTTCACAGAGACGGAGCGAGAAGGTCCGGCGCCGCTGTGGGTGTCTTTCCAGTCCAATGTCTCGGGGGGGGTGCCGCCGCTGAGTTACGAGTGGGATTTCGGTGACGGCGATACCGCGTATGTGGCCAACCCTTCGCACCTGTTTGAAGAGGAGGGCGAGTACACTGTCAGGTTCACGGTATCCGACCGTATAGACCAAACGTGTACGCGCACCATCGACATTACCGTGACCGCCGGGCTGTCATGTTCGCTGGCGGTCAGCACGACAGCCGGTCCGGCGCCGCTGGAGGTGACGTTCACCGGTATTGCCATGGGGGGCCAGCCGCCGTATTACTATGAATGGACGTTTTCGGACCTTTATGACTGGTTCGGATCCGAGGATTCGACATACACGAAGGTATTCGACACGGCCGGAGTCTACACCGCCAATCTCACTATCTGGGACGCCCGGGAGCAGCAATGCCAGACATCAGTCGAGATCACAGTTTCTCCCGAGTTCTTCTGTGAGGTTGTCGCTGAGCCGGACTCGGGAGCTGCACCGCTGGCGGTCGCCTTTGCTGCCGAGGTTTCCGGTGGTACGGAGCCGTACTCATACCTGTGGACCTTTGGCGATGACAGCACGTCGACAGAAGCTAATCCGGCGCATGTGTACGCCGCCGGCGGGGAGTATACGGCCACGTTGACGGTTACCGATGCTACCGACGCAGAGTGCCTGTCGATGGTTGAGATCATGGTGGGACCGGAGTTGAATTGCCTGGTGTGGGCCGCGCCCGACAGCGGCACCGCGCCGCTGGAGATCGCCTTTGCCGCCGAGGCCTCCGGGGGCGAGCCACCGTACCGGTTCTACTGGGACTTCGGAGACGGGTCGGTGGACAGCTCTCAGACCATCTCGCCGATCCACACCTACGAGGGTCGCGGGTTGTATACGGCGACTCTCCATGTGGTCGATGCCCGCGATACCGCCTGTGCATCCGTCATTGAGATAGCGGTCGAGGATCCGCCGATGCTTTCGGTTTCTCCCCAGTCACTCGATTTCGGCACCGAGTTTGATACGCTGGTTGTTCTGATTCAAAACGCGGGCGATGGTACGCTCTTGTGGCGTGTTACCGATGCTCCTCACTGGCTAACAGCGTCGCCCGCCTCCGGGAGTGTGACCGACAATGCCCAGACGGTGCTGGTTATTGCCGATCGGGGATCGCTTGAACCGGGGCCACAAACCGGCTGGCTGACTATCGCCTCCGAGACTGACACCGTCTGGGTGGCAGTCGATATCGAGCCGCGCCATACGGTGATCACGATTACGCCGTCGCTGCTGGATTACGGCAATGCCGATGCCTCGCTGAAGTTCAACCTGTGCAATATTTCGGGAGCGTCGGTAAGCTGGGAGGCGATCGATCTGCCGGCCTGGGTGGCGGTCAGCCCGTCCTCGGGAACGCTCAGCGCCGGGCAGTGCCGGGATGTGACAGTTGATGTCGACCGTTCCAGTCTGCATACGGGAGCCTACCCGGATCGTCTGCGAGTGCGGGCCAACGGTGAGCATGTGCTTAATGTGCGTCTGGCAATGTCGGTGCCGCTTTGGAATCTTACCACCGGCCGTCAGGGTGTGCAGGTCTATGATCCGCTTTGTGTCATGTTCAATGGCGTGCTCAATGAAGAGACTCTTCCGAGCGGACTGGTGATTTCGGGCGCGACGCAGGAATTGTACTGGGAGCACTCGTTCGATATGCTCGATGGGGACTCGGTTTCGGTCATCTGCCTGTATCCGGCCGATGAGTCACCGTTCCCGCCGCTTCAGGAGATTGTGGTTGGGGGCAGCGGCACGCTTGCAGATGTCAACGGCACACCGTACCTGACGCCTCCGGGACCGCAACTGGTTTTCGTGACGGGGGCGGTTGTCTGGCCGGGGGATGGCAACGCTGACGGGGTTGTCGACGAGCGCGACATTCTGCCGATCGGGCTGTTCTTCGGGGCGAGCGGTCCGGCGCGGCAATCGACCGGCATGGAATGGGGGCCGCACTACGGACTGGCTCATGGCACCACCAGTCACTGGCAGCCATACCGGGCGGTGTATGCCGACGCCGACGGTTCCGGGGTGGTTGATGCTGACGATGTCTGCGCTATCACGGATAACTGGGGAGCGCAATCGGTGGGTGCCCCGCAGCGCGGGAATGAACCGCTGGTGACAGCCGAGAGCGTTTTCGGCGGGTTCAGTCACACGGTACTGGAGGCTTTGCACGAAGCGGTCTGCAACTGTCCGGAGAGTCCGGGACGGGAGGACCTTCGTGCGATGCTGGCGGCGCAGATCGAGCACGCCGCCGGTGAGTTGCCGAGATCGCCGCAATTGCACCAGAACTACCCGAACCCGTTCAATCCGACCACGACGATCGGGTTCTATCTGCCGCAGTCGGCCCAGGTGTCGCTGAGAGTATACAACCTGCTTGGTCAGGATGTGGCCACGCTGTATGAGGGCTACTGCCCTCAGGGTTCGCAGTCGGTCGAGTGGGATGCTACCGATCGTAGCGGGAAGAGCGTTTCGAGCGGTATGTATTTCTATGTGCTGGAGGTTGACGGCGGTGTCCGTCTGTCGGCTCGCATGATGCTGCTGAAGTAGGCCTGCCCCGTAGCCGCATATAAGATGAAGTGCATGTGCGCGGCAGGGCTCCCGCCTGCCCGGTGCCCCAAAGGTAGGTCGCAACCCCCGCCCCGCATGACGTAGGTCGAAACCCCTGCCCCGAAGGGGTCGCGAAGCGAGGTTTCGACATCCCCCTATCTGAGGCTGTCGCCTACCCCATCGCCCTGGTACCAGTCGTCAAACCATCCGTCGGTGTGAAACTCAATCAGGCAGTCGTCGGTGAAGATATCCATCATCGATATCTGAGAGCTGTCGGTGTAGGTTCCATCGGTGACCTGCAGCCAGATCGAAGCCGTATCTATCAGACTCCACGAGAGGTTCCGATCAGGTCGGCAGTATAACCGGGCCAGTCCCGCGCTGCCGGCGCTGTTGACCAGGGGAACGCCGGGCTGGGTGGAGCTGATGCCGATGGCCCAGGCGCCGAAGCCGCTGGTTGGTGAGTCTTCCTGTTCGGCGACGAAGATGGTGCCGGAGCCGGCGATTGACTGCACGCTGTCGATGTGAAGCATGGTGGTCTCGTAGTTCACCCGGAAAGCCAGCCCGTAGAGCGACTGCACGCTGTCAACCCGCACGTCCAGGGGAAAGGTCTCTGCTGTCGTTCGCGAGATGAAGCGTGGCCGCACCCGGAGCATCGGCACTGCCGGGCGGAGAGTCATGGTCACGTTGTTCATCCGGTCCGGCAGGAGTCTGATGATTCTTCGGTCCTGATACAGCGGGACCCCCATTTCGATATCGTAGGCGGTCAATACAAACAGCAGGGGGTCGCTGGCCGGGAGACTGTCGATGACAGCCGTGACCACGCCGCCGGTCTCGGTTAGTATCAGGTAGACCTCAGGCTCCTCGGTGATGGTTGAACCGCGGTAGACGGCCAGGTCGATCCGTCCGATTGACTGCTGGAGCAGCAGCGTGGGGCGTTGCAGATCGACCGAGACCGTGACCGATTGTGTCGAGTAGCTCTGCGTGGAGTAGTTGGAGCAACCGAGCACCAGTGCTGTCAGTGCGATCGTTATCAGTATGATCGCGGTGCGTATGTCTTTGAAGGGCGTCTGTTTCATATCACAACTCCGCCTTGAATTCGAGCATTAGTTGCAGACCGCTGAGGGATATGTTGCCGCCGTCGGCGCTTCCCCTCATATACCGCGCCTCGGCGTGGAGCCGGTGTTTCTCGGTCAGTGACTTGCCCACCAGAGCGCCGATGCGCACCGTGTGGCTGTTGTCGAAGCCCATGTCATTGCCGCCGATCAGTCGGACCGAAAGAGTCGGCCCGGCATACCAGTCGGGGGCGACATCGAAGACAACTCGCGACAGCAACTGGAGTTCGTTGCCGTACAGCTTGAGTGTTTGCGAAGAGGCATCATCGACAAACAGCTTGTTGTCGCCACGGAGCGTGTACCGAATCAGGTTTGACATATACATTGAGTTCCGGCGGTAGTCCGCGCCGACATAGGTCTGGAGATAGGGGCTTTGGCGGAAGGTTTTGTCGCCGTCGACCTGATCGGCGGCGTAGTGGGTGTAGCTCAGACCTCCTGACCAGGACAGGGCATCGCCGGGTTTCTGTGCCCGTGCCACCAGGCGTAGAAGGTCGCCGGGGTTGTAGTCGCCGGAGCCCTCGTACGGCGTATAGGCGCCGCTGTACCACCAGGCGGCGCTGGCGGCGAGGTTCCATCCCTGCCAGTGCTGTGCCCCGCCCACGAGGAGGTTCAGCCCGAATCCTTCGCCCCAGCGGCGTGAGGGGACATCAAGGAAGCTTTCGGCCAGAAGCTGGAGCAGTTCGCTTTCGGCACCGAGGTCAAGCTCGGTCTTGCCGGTCGGCAGGCTCATGCCCAGGCTCAGGAGCACCTGGTCTTCCATGACGGACCTGCTGACTTGCAGCCTGAGGTCGCCAAGGCCGGTGACGCGGGCATCGGCGATATCGGTATCAATGCTGCTGCTGGTGGTGGAGAAGAACACCTGGGCCTCGAGGTTTTCCTGAATGGGCAGGAAGACGCTCATCGGCAGCCATGTCTGGGACAGGGTGGCATCGCCGGCATCGGTGCTGATTTTCCAGTACGTGTAAGTGATTCCGGCACGTCCGGAGGTTGGCTGGTCGGTGACAATCTGTCCGTTGGTCGACAGCGGCACGGCCACGATGAGCATGAGCAACGTGAGTCCCGCTGTCAGCATCCGTACTATCGGTTTACTGGCCATCGAACCCTCCTGTCACTGTTGCCGAGCCATACCCCGAGACGACGGGTTTGTTGTCGGCGTTGCTGTTGCCGTTGTCGGGGTCGGTCTGCGGTTGTGGTACGACGCCGCTGGTATTGGCGAGGTTTGACAAGCCGGCCTCAAGGCCGGCGGCAGTCCCGGCACCGAGGAGTTCGGTTGCGGCTGCGGTCAAAGCCCGGGGGCTGACGTCCGGGAGGGTGGCGCCGACAATCAGGTCCTGGGTTGTTTGGAGTTCCTGACGTGCCTGCAGGAAGCCGCCGTCGAGTTCGGCTGCCTGCTGAAACTCAGCTTCGGCGGATTTGAAGAAGCCCTGCTGTCGATACTCAAGTCCCCGGCAGTAGGCAAGGAAGGCGGCATAGGAGGTTGTGGGGTATGTCCCGATGGCGTCTCGTTCGGCTTTGGTCAGTTCAATGCCCAGGCTGTCGATCACGCTGAAGACGAATTCCTTCTGGAGGCGGAACAACTCCTGCAGCTCGCGCTCGGCGGGTACCGATCGGCTTCCCTGTTCGGAGACAAGGTCGATCAGTGAGCCGCTGACCAGCAGTTGGTCGCCCGCACTGGACATGCTGCCGCCGACGAGTTTACCGGCGCCAAGGAGCTTTCCCATGCGCGGGGCGCTGGCGGCGTCGACCAGTCCCGATTGGGCCAGTTCCTGTTCGCGAAGGAGAGTCTGGATACGGAGTCGGTCAACGGTGACCAGTGCGTTGACGTGGGTCAGATCGGTGGCCACCAGTTCGGCGAACCCGCGGGCCACGGGCCGCAGATCGTCGCTGAGGTGGCGGGCATCGAAAGTCACCACGGCGACGGCGTTGGACGGCACGATGGCAGCCTCCAGTTCGCTTTCTTCACGGGCCAGTCGCTCCTCGCGCATGGTAGCCTCGGCGAGCAGCAGGCTGTCAAGGCGGCGACGGACCATCGCGCGTGTCTTGCCCTGGGGCATGTGCGAGATTGTGGCAAGGTAGTTGTCGATCGCCTCGGTAGTGCGAGAGAGGCCCTCCAGCGTCAGGCCGCGGTACATGAGGGCGTAGGCGTCCTCATCGCTCGCGTTCTGGAGGGCGACCAGTGCGCGTTCGTATTCACCTTCCTTGTAGAAGGTGGCGCCAAGCTCGCGCCATGCCTCGGTGCTCTTCGGGCGTGCCTCCAGTTCCTGGTACAGGACCTTCCTTGCCTGGTCATACTGACCGGCATCGGCCAGTTTTCGGCCCTGACCGACTCGTCCTGCTGAACATCCTGCGATCAGCAGGGCCATGAAGGCAACAAGGGCCAGGGCGGGAGATATCCTTAACCGGATCACCATACTGCGTTTCTCTTTGCTAACGGGTTGCCGTAGTCAACTTCTGTTACACCTAACCGACCAGCGGTTTGTAGACATCGAGCTTCGTCCGGGCCTCGCCGAAGTCGGGGTCGGCCTCAACCGCTGCCTGGAAGTGTTTGTAGGCTTTGGTGTACTCGTGCTGTCTTTCGTAACGAAGGCCCGCAGCGTATTCTTCCATGGCGCTGCCGGACTTGGTGCCGGCCTCCTTGATCAGGTCGCGGGCATCACCGGACAGCGCGATATCCAGGCGCTTGCACAGCTCCTCCGTCGCTTTCTGGATCAGATCGTAATACTGGCCCTTCTTTCCGTCGATCTGGAAGCCCATCAGGTTACGGCTGGTCTCCACCTCCGTTACGCGGAAGGCCAGCTTGATGTCTTTGGATCCGTCAAGTTCGATGATGCTGCCGAAGACCATCAGGTGTGCCGAGAGCATCTTGCCGGCCTTGAGGGCGGTCTGCTGATCGACCAGTTCGCCCTGGGCCAGTTGGTGTTCCCTGATCAGGTAGTCGAGTTTCTGGCGCTCGACGACTTCGAGTCCGCCGATGTTCATGAATCCAATCTCGAGTATCTGGGCCAGGCCGGCGCCGAGGTCTCCGAGCCGCTCCTGCGATTTCTGCTGCGCGGTGGCATCGAGCGGCCAGAAGGCAATGGTCTGGACCCTGGTGTCAGCGCCGCGGTTGCAGGTGAGTACGCCCATCGTATCGGCTATCTTGTACCAGTAGTCGGCCATGGGGGCGGGCCAGTACTTGCGGGGCAGTTTGATCAGGCAGGGATCGATCTTTGAGATGCGCTCCAGACACTGCACCGACTTATTGTGATAGTCATTGCCCCAACTGAAGTAGATCAGTCCCTGATGCTCCAGGATGGCGATGCTGTCGGCGGTGGTCACATCGGGCCGTCGCAGCAGCTCATTGGTCAGTGACAGCGCCTTCTCGAAGTCGGCGTCGAAGTACAGGTCGCGGACCTCGGCCAGACGGTCAGAGACATCGAGTTCCTCTGTGGCCGCCGGGCCCGGCCACATGATGATGGCGGCGACCAGCAGCATCGCGGCGGTCGACACGTTTTTCGATCTGAACAAAAGCATAAGCGCTCCTTATTCTGAATGACTGATTTCCCAAGATAGAGTGCGTCTGAGTGTGCTGCCGGGAATATAGCAATCACGGCAGCCCTGAAAAAGCACTTTTCTCAGTTGCTGTGTGTCACGATCTCACTCGCGACGCACGACCGAATCGCCTTCGATAAAGAATTTGTATGTTGATGGTGAGCGCAGGTCGATCCGTTGTTCTGTCGCCTCGCCATCTTTGACAACCTTAATGACATGGCTGCCGACCGGCAGTTCAAACTGGTGGGGGGTCTGGACACCCTCACGAAGCCGGCCGTCGATATAGATCTCAGCGAAGGCCGGTTCCGATGTAACGCGCAGGGTGGTCGAGTCGGTACGCGGAGTGAATCGGAAGTCCACGTTGGTTGATTCGCCTTCGCCAATTGTCACGGTCTGATTTCTCTGCCGTTCGGCGGTGTTTCGGTTGACGGCCGCAATGCGATGACGTCCGGTCGGCAGCACCGTATCGAGTTGAGTGGCTGCGCGGCGCACGAGGTCATCGTTGACCGAGATGTCTGCGGCCATGTTGCTGGTCACCAGTAGTCTTCCGGTGGTAAGCTCAGGTGCCGTCGGGCCGGCCACCACAAATGAGGCGACCTCGGAGTAGGGCCCGATGATTCCCCGTGAGATGGCGCGGACGCGCCAGAAATACGAGCCCGGGGGGAGCGTTGTGTCCATCGGATGAGTTGTGTCCGCCAGATTGGAGACTCCCACCGGCGAGATGAATTCGGGGTTGTTGTCATACTGGAGGAAGTACCTGACATCGGTTCCAGTGGCTGTGCCCCAGGCAAAGCCGGCCCGGGAGAGGTCTTCGATTTCGCTGCCGTTACCGGGAGCGAGGGTGGACGGTGCGACAGGTGGGCCGGCTGTTTCCTCGGAGCGGGTTGCCAGCCAGATGACGATTGCGGCCACGACGATGACGACTGCGCCCGCAACGAGAGTCTTGGCGGTGAAGGGGCGGCGCTTTGTGTCTGTTGTCTTGTCTATTGCGGGGGTGCGCGTCCCCGAGGTGACCGGCTCGGGGGTTTCGCCGGTTGTTTTGCCGGTTGAAAGTGTCTGTGACACGTCGGATACGCCGGCGGCATCGAGCAGTGCCTGTTTCATCTCCGGTGCCGACTGATAACGGGATTCCGGATCGCGCGCAATGGCTTTGAGGATAACGGCCTCAATCTCGGCCGGAATAGCGGAATTGTGCTTTCGCGGCGGGATCGGGGTTTCATTGAGTTTGGCATCGCGAATGGCGAATTCGTTGTCCCCCTTGAAGGGCAATTCGCCGGTCAGCAGGTTGTAGAGTGTGACGCCGACAGCGTAGACATCGACCAGGGAGTAGTTGGTGCTTTCGGTCGGCACAAACTGCTCGGGGGCCATATACAGGGGTGTGCCGCAGCATGACCCGGCTGCCGTGAGGGCGGGGTCGGAGTCGGCCTTGGCGATGCCGAAATCGATTACTTTGACGGCCTTGGTCAGGCCGTGTTCCAGCATGATGTTGCTGGGTTTGATGTCCCGGTGCCAGATGTTTCGGGCGTGTGCTTTGGCCAGGACATCGAGGACGATGGCGATAATGTCGACGGCCTCACGTACGGGCAGTGTACCGGCCTCGGCGACGCGCTGTTCGAGGGTGGGGCCTTCGATATGCTCCATCGCGATGACAGTCTCATCGCCGTGCTTGAAGAAGTGTTTGAGCTGACAGACATGACGATCACGGTCCAGAAGGGCCAATTTGTCGGCCTCCTGACTGAAGCGATCGGCCATGCGGGGGTCGCGGAGAATTTTGAGCACGACACGGAGGTTGGGCACATCCTTGTGTACGCCGAGAAACACGCGTGCCATGCCGCCGCCGCCCAGATCGCGGATCACTTTGTAGTCGCCGATTGATTGCTCGCTCATGCCTTTGTCCACATTGTCACGGTCCCTGTTCGCCGCAAGTTATACGACCGGGCGGGCAACCGCAACGCTTTGTTTCAATCAAAAAAAGGACTGGTTTAACCGATCGGTGTGCCGTATAATCCTCAAGCATGGGATGAGAGCGCGGGCTGTCCGGCCTTCGGCGAGCAGATTGCGGCGCGGTTTTGGTCGGGGCAGATCGCGGTCGTTCTCAGGACTATCGGTACCGATCGGTGCAAGGAGATATATCAATGGGCAAACCGGCGGCTCGCATGGGTGATACTACTGTTCATGGTGGTGTTATTGTCAAGGGAGAACCTACGGTTCTGATTGGCGGTATGCCGGCGGCTCGTGTTGGGGATATGCATACCTGTCCGATGGCGAATCCCACGGTGCCTCCGACTCCGCATGTGGGGGGGCCTATTATGCCGCCCGGCTGTCCGACGGTTCTTATTGGTAATCTGCCCGCAGCCTGTGTTGGGGACATGCTTACCTGCTCGGGTCCGCCGGACACGATTCTTCCGCCCGGCTGCCCGACTGTGCTGATCGGTTCCGGCGGTGGTGGTGGCGGCGCGGGTGGTGGTGCCGGCGGTGGCGGGGGTAGTGGGAATGCCGCGGCGCCGAGTATCGCGGACAAGGACGCGGAGGCCGACGAGGGGCATTTTCTGAATGTGAAGGTTGTCGACAAGGGCGGTAAGCCGATTGTCGGTGTGAAATACGAGATGAAGGCGCCGGACGGCAGTCAATCACAGGGGGCATTGTCCGGCAAGGTGGAGAAAACGGGCGTCAAGCAGGGGAATTACGAACTGGCGCTGTTCGTTATCACCAATGCCAGGTGGTCGGAGAAGCAGGCGCGGGTTGGCGACACGGTAACGTTGTCAGCCGATGTATCGGGGTTTGAGTCGGGTACGGAGGCTGAGTTTCGCATTTTCGAGCGGGATATCTCCTCGGCTGACGATCTGATTGATACCATTAAGGTTACGGTGTCCGGTGGCAAGATCGAGGCTGACTGGGAATACCGGTACACTGAGGATACGGATGATGTCCAGACGGCGCAGGAGCTACAGCGCGGCTATTCCATGCCGGAGTACTATTTCATGGCGACGGTTGGGCAGGCTCAGGCGCGTTCGGGTTTGTTGGAGTACCGCGATTATGTCGAGATCAGTTTGAAGGACGGTGAGGGGAACGTGGTTCCGAACGCCGCCTATCGGTTGATCTTCGACAACGGCCAGATACTGGAAGGCACGCTGGATTCCAACGGATACAAGAAGGTGGAGAACGTGCCACCCGGTCAGTGGTCGGTCGAATTTCCGACCTCGGGCGCAACTACCCGGGCGGATGCGTGATGCTATGCAGGCGATGAAACAGGTCACATTGAGCGTTTTCGGTCAGGGCGGATAGCATGGGAAGCGGCGACTCAGGTTCGGGGGGGCGCCGCGCGCGGCACAGTGCGGGTACGGCCCGCCGTGTCGATGCGGTTGCGGTCGATGGCGAGGCAACGCTTGAGGCCCCGGAGTACTTCGCGCCCGGGGCCGAGAATTGCCCTATTACGTATGAGTTTCGACGGGGGGCATCGTTACAGGGGGCGCAGGTCAGCCTGACAATCAAGGACCGCGACAACCGGACAGTGCATAACAGTGGTGTTCTGGGACTCGGCGCTGACCGTCGCAGTACCTTTAACTGGAACGGCCGTGATGAGGCCGGAGGGCTGGTGACGCCTCAGAAGTCGCCTTACACGGTGACGTTGCGGGTTGGTACGGCGATCACGCGCACGCGCCAGGTGCGGGTGGAGGTACAGTCTCTGTATATCTGGACCCGGACAACCAACCGGCGCATTGACATGAGCAACGCCGGGCAGGCGCTTGATACGGCCGTGACCGTGACTATCCGACGGAGCAACGGTGAGGAAGCGCGCGCCGAGTGCGCTATGGAGGTGACGTTTTCTTTCGAGGCGGGAGGCAGTAACGCGTCCTCGACGAGTTCTTACCTGTATAACAGCGGTTCCAGTCTTCGTCTTGGAAAGGGCGGGGATGCGAATGCGGTTTATTGGGACGCAGACAGCCGTTGTACAGCGGCCAGCGACAACAGCTTTCGGCAGTCCTGCCGGGTGCAGATGCTGACCTCGGGGTCTGATCGGGGTAAGGCCTTTGTGAAGTTCAAGCCGTCGGGCGTGGGTGGGGATACGTATCGTATTCTTGCCACCGTGTATTGGGCGGACGGCACGACGGTCATGCGTCGGGAGCGCGGTCCGGAGTTGACCGTGTGGCGCAAAATCCACTTCAGCGGCATTTATACGATGAGCGGCGAGACCTACCTTGACAACGCCACCACTGAGGCCCAGATCGATCCGGCTTACGAGACCGATGCCTTCGTCATGTATTCGCGCGGGAGTGTGACGACGCTGGCCGCCTCGTTGACTGTCCGGTATATTGGGCTGTACACCAGCGGAGGGGGGTCGAAGTCGTGGCCCAATGATCTTTCACCGGAACGGCTGGAAACTTCAGCTTTCCAGATGCGCCCGACGGCGGACCAGTTGTCGGCCTACGCGTACACCGGCACCGATGCCACCCTGGTGACGAAAAAGAACAATGCCAAGACGGCAATTGAGAACAAGGCTCGTCTCTGGTTTGAGGCAATTGTAAGGGAGTATGGCACAGCGTGCGATGCCTGGTTTGCGGATGCCGGGATACCGTCGGGGCGTAATGTGCTTCTGGGTGTTCAGTATTATCACCCGAAGCTGTCGGGCCAGGCCGACGGCGTCACGAATTTCTGGCCGGCGGGGATTCGGATCAACCTTGCCAATCCCGGTTCGGGGCTGACCTCGATGGGCGATCCTGATGGTCGTTGGAGGAATGTGCAGGGGTTTAACCGCGGGCAGATTTCGGTGATATTCAAGAACTACGGCACGGCGGCGCGGCTTCAGATTGTCTGTCGGCACGAGATTGGCCATGGGACCAAATCGGCTTTCGAGCGGGCGCGTTTCGGTACCGGGGATCACTCCTCCAGCGGCCTGATGACGCCGTATGCTGCGTCGAACACATTCAGCAACGCCGATGTGAGGAAGCTGCGCGGGTTCAGCACCTGATCGGTATGAGGATGCGGCAGGCAGTTACGGCACTGTTGATTTGGACACTTAGTTGTTTCCTGGTGTCAGGATGCAATGGAGGAACAATGGAAGTGAGCATTACTTTGGCGGTGGTAGATCCGCCGGTTCCGGTTCGCATGTATGATCATATTCCGGTGTACGCGATGGGGCAGGACCTTGAACTGGCCGTTACGTTTGCAAACGATGGCGGGCGGGCGGTTTCGATGGATGATCCGCAGGTTTCGCAGGCGCTGCATTTGATGCTGGCGCGGGATGGGTCAGAGGATGCCCTGTACATGGTTCACCCCAGCACGATGGATGCGACGGGCGAGTTGACCGGGCCGGTCCCGGCGACGCTGGATCTGCCGGCCGGCGGCAGTGTTGCTGTGTCCTTTCGTTTGCATCAGATAGTGCCCGATCGGTGTTTCTCGCCCGGGACACACAGTATCTATATCGAGTTCCACGAGGTCAGGTCGGCGGTGTTGGAGTTTGGCGTGGAGTTCCGAGCGGAATCTGTCCCGATTCTGGCCGGGATTGCGACTGATGAGACAGCCGATCCGTGGCTGCGTCGCGAGGCGGTTGACTGGCTTGGCAAATTGCCGGAGCCGCCCCGGATACGTCTGCCGGAGCCGGCGGAAAGCGACGCGGAGCGTCGGCAGCGAATAGATGAGAACACGGCAAATGTTAACCGTTTCCTCGGAGACTGGCAGTTGGCGCGTAACCGTAGTGAGACGCGGGCTGTTTTCGAGCGGCTGCGTTTGCGGGAAACCGAGTAACCGAGAGGAGCTGCACAGGTAATGGGTAAATCGCAGATACCGCCTTTCGTGGTCGAGCTGCCCAAAGGCTGGGATAATCGCACTGTGTATGTGTTCATGGGACCTGATGACAGCGGCGTACAGCACATGATACAACTGGTGGTTGATCCTGATACGGCGGGGGCCGATCTGGCAGACTTCGCCCGTATGCGTATTGACGCGGCGCTGGAGCAGCTTCAGGGAACGGAGGTTCTCAAGGACGAGGCGATCACGCTTGGCAACGGCACTGCGGCGCATGAGTGTATATACAAGTGGATTCCGGTTGACAACACGGTCATATACAAGCGGAACCTGTACATGATTCTTGACGGCACCGGCTACACGTTTTCGGGCAATTTTTCGAAGAAGACGCTGCAGACGCGGGGGGTGGAGATGGATCGCATAATTGAGTCTTTCCGTCCTGTTGATGGGTAAGGTGGGGTGTGCACTGCAAAGAGATGGCCGGCAGCGGGCGGGGGTTTCTCCGGTCATGCCGGTTATCGGCAGATTCTTGCGGGAGAAGTGCCAGAAAACCAAAAAAGAGGTCCAAACGATCGTATATAAGCAGACAGTGTGAACGTAGTGCTGCGCCATGGGTTGGGTCGGTAGACAATTAGCTTGACACCCCTGTGGGCGCAGAGTATGTTTTCTTACTTAACCGGGTTGTACATAGGGTCATATTTCGCATTCGGCTTGTCTTGGTGCAATCCTTCAAATGTAACTCAGGTTCCAAAGCGCGGGATTTCATGGATATTGCCAGTTTTTCGTCTGATTCGCGAGCCGTAATCAAGTTGGCTCGGGAGATCGCCACTGAATTCAGGCACCGGGAGATCGAGGTCGAGCATCTGTTGCTCGCGGCTGTTCGACACGAGGGTACGGAGGTGGAGTCCATCCTCAACCAGTTGGACAAGTCACCGTCGATGGTGGCCTCGATCACGGAGCTGTACCTTAAGGATCAGCGTAAGGCGCCGCATGCGGTTGACAATGTGGCCAGTTCTCCGTCGGTTCAGTCGGTACTGAGCCGTGCCCAGCAGGAGAAGGGCAAGCTGTATGACACGCTGGTGGAGCCGGAGCATATATTCCTGGCCATTTTCGATCCGCAGACACCGCTGGCGGACTATGTGAGCGCCAAGCTGCAGCTTGCCAAGGAAGACATTTATCGGGCCATTGCTGAGAGCAAGTCGGTCGAACAGATCACTTCCGGCCCGGCGCAGTCCGAACAGGACGGTGGCGAGACGAAGTCCTCGCGGCGAGTGAGTGGGGCCCTTCGCTACTGCATTGACATGACCAACCTTGCCACGGCCGGCGAGTATGATCCCATGATCGGGCGGGAGTCGGAGCTTCGTCAGTCCATACAGATTCTGCTTCGCCGTCGGAAGAACTCACCGGTGCTGGTTGGTGGTGCCGGGGTGGGCAAGTCGGCGATTGTGGAGGGTCTGGCGCAGGCGATTGTCAGCGATCAGGTTCCTGCCGCGTTGCGGGGAGCACGGCTGATGGAGCTCGATCTGGGTGCGATGGTAGCGGGCGCCAAGTACAAGGGCGAGTTTGAAGAGCGGCTGAAGGCGCTGATCGGAGAGATCGTCAAGTCGTCCGGGCAGATCATCCTGTTTATTGACGAGATCCACACGATTGCTCCCGGTGCGGGTGGGGGTGGAATCGATGCGGGCAATCTGCTGAAGCCGGCGCTTGCTCGCGGGCAGCTTCGTCTGATCGGGGCGACGACCGAGGAGGAGTTCACCAAGCATCTGGAGAGGGACAAGGCGCTGTTGCGACGGTTCGAGAAGATCAAGGTAGAGGCCCCTCCGGTCGAGGAGGCGATTGCGATCATCGCGGGCGTGGCGAGCCGTTATGAGGATCATCACAAGATCAAGGTATTGCCTGAGGCCATCCGAGCCGCTGCCCGCTACTCCAAGCGCTATTTGAGCGACCGTAATCTGCCGGATATCGCGCTTGATGTCATGGACGAGGCCGCCAGTGAGTTTTCGGTGAAGAAGGAATATGCCATCCGGCTGTTGCCGCTGGTCGAGAGCCAGATGGCTGAGCTGGACAAGGTGATTGTCGACGGGCATTCGGTGCTGGCCGACACGGATGAGTGTGATGATCCGGTGGTTTTGCAGTACCGTGAATTTGACCGCAACACGCGGCGCCTGATCGAGTACTGGGGGCACAAACTCCAGGGAGAGCTGCAGAGTGTGGAGTTGCCCAGGAGCGGCAGTCTGCGTCCGCGATTCGATTTGCAGCGGAAACTGTGTACGGCGCTCAAGGGCGTAGTGGAGACTCTTGAGCCGCGCATTGATGCTTCTGATATTGCGGCCCTGATCGCGCGCCGTACGGGTATTCCGATTGCGAAGATGATGACGGCGGAGAAGGACCGGCTGCTGAATATGGAGGCGTATCTTTCTTCGAAGATAGTCGGTCAGGACAAGGCTATTGAGGGTGTTGCCAATGCCATTCGCAAGGCGAGGGCGGGATTGAAGCCGGCCAATCGTCCGGTGGGTTCGTTCCTCTTTCTGGGGCCGACGGGGACGGGCAAGACGTATTTGTCGAAGCTGCTGGCGGAGTTTCTGTTTGATGACAAGAATGCGATGGTCCGTCTTGATATGTCGGAGTTCATGGAGAAGCATTCGGTGGCCAAGATGATCGGTGCACCGCCGGGGTATGTGGGTTACGAGGAGGGCGGGGTTTTGACGGAGTCAGTCCGTCGGCGGCCGTTCTCGATTGTGTTGTTCGATGAGGTCGAGAAGGCGCATCCTGATGTATTCAATGTGCTGCTGCAGTTGCTTGATGACGGGCGTCTGACCGACGGGCAGAACCGGACGGTCGATTTCTCCAACTGCATTGTGGCGTTGACCTCGAACTACGCGGCGGACATGATTCTCGATGCCGACCGTGAGGGCCGCGAGGTCGACATGGATCAGGTGCGTAATTTCCTGTTCACGAAGTTCCGGCCGGAGTTTCTCAACCGGCTCAATGATATTATCATTTATCACAGCTTTTCTCAGGAGCAGGCGCAGACGATCGCGCGGCTTGAGTTTGAGCAGCTTTCGGTATTGCTGAAGGATCAGGATATCGAGGCAGAACTCAGTCCGGCTGCGCTGGCGAAGCTTGCACGGGACGGCTATTCATTCGAGCTGGGAGCGCGGCCAATACAGAGGATAATCGAGCGGGATATCATAAACAGGCTGTCTGTTGACATCATCACCGGCACCCTTGCCCCCGGGGACCGGGTGAACGTCGATGTCAGGGATGACGCCTACATAATTGGCAAGCAAGAGACAACAGGCGCATAATCATATCACACAATCGGAGGGCGACAGATGTCCAACAAGTTCTTTCTGGGAGCCCGGGAGCGGAAGGTCAAAGATGATTCCATTCCCGTTGAGCTTCTTCCATCCAACCGATCCTTGTACGTCGCCAGGCTGAACAACGACGAGGATGCCGAAGCCGTACCCGTTGAGTGCAACAATCTCAAGGACGTTTTCGAGAAGTTCCACCCGTCGTTCGAGGCAGAGTTGGAGACGACAACGGGCGAGTCTGCTACGGCTGAGTTCAGGGTCGGGTCGATGAAGGATTTCCAGTCCAAACAGCTCATCGAGCAGAACGACTATTTGCGGCGGACGTACTACCGCAAGGAGATTCTTAACGATCTTGACAAGCAGTTGAAGAAGAACGCGGCGCTGAAGAAGGTGTTGCAGGACGAGAAGGCCAAGGCTGCCCTGCTGAAGGTGGCCCGATACTATGTTGATCTGCTAAGCGAATAAGTGAGGTTTGGATATATGGGTGAAGAAGAGAAACAAGAGTTGCAGCCGCAGCAGCAAAGTGCGGCTCAGCCCGCCGCTCAGGCGGTAGAGAAAGTCTCCGAGGAGGAGTTCGCCGGGTTGCTTGGCGATCATTTTGCCGACTTCAAGAAGCTGGCCAGCCTGCTGCCGTCGTTCAAGACAGCAGAGGGTGACCTGGTTCGCGGCGTCGAGTGGCTCGACCCCAAAAAGGAGTTCCAGCGTAAGGAGTTCCTGAGCAAGGCCGAGCACGCCCGTCAGCGGGAGTTGCTGAGCGAACGCCTGAGTGCGTGGATAGAGATGCTTTCCTCGGACAGCAATGTGGACGCCATTCGGAAGACTGTGGCGGAGGAGGCCACCAAGCTGGAGGCTAACCTTCAGAAGAACATGAAATCGGTGCATCGGGCCAGCCGTGAGCTGGAAACGACCTATCGGGCGGTTGACAAGTTTTTTGCCAACGCGCAGGCGGAGCCGGATGACAAGGTGGATGCGTTTTTTGTCAATGCGGGCATCGAGCAACTAATGGACCCGGATGACAAGGAGAAGTTTGAGCAACTGGCCAAGGCGATAGCGGATGAGTTCCGTGAGTGGGGAATCAAGCGCTGTTACTCGATGTGTGTTGTCCCCGGCTATCTTGGCGGGGCTGACAAGATCGACACTTTTGCCCGGCAGATTGGTCTGCCGAACAAGCTCCATGTGATAACGGATATGCCGAATTTCGAGTCATTCGAGGATATCATGGAGCTGCTCGATGATCCAAGCATGGACAGTCTGCAGGGGGTCGATGAATCCAAGCAGTATGTCTCATTGTATGCGAACTGGCTTCTTGCGCGACAGGCCAACGAGTACGAGGATGACAACATGTGGATACCGCCTTCGGCGGCTGTCGCTGGTATGGTGTATCGCGGCGATGAGTCGGTCGGCATGCAGCAGCCCGCGGCCGGGTACAAGTACGGCAAGATCAACGAGGCTAACCATGTCCGTTTCCGGCTCAACCAGCCGGACGCTTCCAAGGTAAATGAAAAGGGTGTCAACCCGGTTGTCAGTTTCGAGGGTCAGCCGGTAGCGATGGGGGCGGCGACATTGTATTCCAAGGAGACGTTCAACGTCTATTCGATCCGTCGTACCTATGACTACGTGTACAAGTCGCTGCGCAATTATCTGAACAAGCAGACGTTCAACGTGATCGACGGCAAGTTCATCGATGCGCTTCGCAAGGACATCGACAAGTTCATGCGGGCAATCAGTGGAGGAGACAACATCCTGCAGGACTACACGGTGGAGATCTTCGCCAGTGAGGAGATGCGCAAGCGTCAGGAGGTAGATATCAAGGTATCGCTGAATCCGAAGTATCCGGCACGGACATTCAATATTGAGTTCATGGCGTGGAATGAGGACAACGCGACCAACGTAAAGGACAAGTAGGCCGTACAAGCAGGCAGTCGGCCCGGTTGTTGCAGCTCTGCCGCACGCGGATTACTGATTGAAAACGAGATAACCGAATAGTCACTAATTTGACGAAGTCCAAACAGAGTTTCTGATCAATAAACAGGACTGAAGCAAAACCCAGGAGGTATTGATTATGGCGCACCGTCCAAAACTCGAGATCGATGGTGTCGAGTACCCGCACGTCTTTGCCGTATCGTATCACATTTACACGAATAAGGATGAGACGGGACGTCCGACCGATCGTGCTCACGCCGGTTTGATCAAGATCAAGGTGGAATCTGACGAGGGTGGCAATGTCGACATTGCTCGCTGGGCTGCTGACACCAGTAAGACGAACTGGAAGTCGGGCCGGGTCACCTTTTTCAACAAGGATGGCGCTGAGATGAAGACTCTGGAGTGGAAGGATGGTTTCATCACCCACTTCGAGGAGGTCATTCCCGACGTGAAGTCAAACCCTGACGAGCAGATCTACCAGTATTTCCATGTATCGTGCAATGCGATCAAGATTGCCGATGCCGAGTTGGAGAACTACTGGGCGCACTAAGCGCGTGTGACAGATGCAGTGGATGACCCGGGGCGGCGTAGTGCACCTGTGTACCGCCGCCCCGCGCTCCTGTGCCCGGGTTTCGAGACGGTGTCGGATGCTAACCCGGGGTATGTTTCCCCGTAACTGCCAGTGAGGATGCGCGGTGGATATTATCAGGAATCAGAACAAAGGCAAAAGCAAGAAGGCATTGGATCAGTCGATTGGTATCAATGTCGCCTGTGCCCTGACGGTTGACGGCCGGGAGATCACGGATGACGTTCTCTCGGTTCGGCTCGAGCAGCCGTGTGACAGCCATCACAGCCTTCGCGTAACCGTGCGGCACAGTGGGGTTGTTGAGCGTGATCAGGAATTTGAGAATGTTGGTACTTACAGTGCTTTGATGGGTAAGTCGATTACGCTGCGTCTGACCCCCAGGGGCGATGTGGTCGATTCCTCCCGGAAACTTGAGTTCATCGGTGTTGTCACAGCGGTTGAGTTGCAGCAGGCCGTCAGCGAGATCAACGTCATCCATATTGTCGCTTACAGTCCGACGATTGCCCTGGATGCGTCGGTTCGAACGCGGGTCTGGGGGTCCGGTGAGGATGCCGCCTCGGTGTTCAATGCGATCCTGAGTGAGTATTCGATTACTCTGGGGAGGATCAGCGGGGGTGCGATTCTGAGTGCCTCGGGAAGCCTGAACACGGAAGTTGACTCGCACGTGCAATACTATGAAACGGATTACCAGTTCATTCAGCGTCTGGCCTCCGAGAAGGGATATTTTGCCTATTATGACGGCAGGGCCTTCACGATTGACAAGGCCGAGTCGAGCCAGATGAACGAGACGTTGAAATGGCGCGAGACGCTTGGCTCATTTACTCTTGGTTTGCAGACGGGTGCACTGAGTTTCCGGAGCCAGGTCTGGGATCCGGTCAACAAGGACCTGGTGGAGGGTGATGCCGATCGTTCGGCCTTGCGGGTGGCGACATCGCAGCTTTCCCGGGCCTCGCTGGATGCGTCGGAGTTGATATTTCCGACCGTGGGCGTTGCCCCGGCGGCCAGGCACGCCAGTCAGGCCGCAGTCGATCAGACGCTGACCCGTCGGGTGGAGACCTCGGTGGGCGGTATGCTGGTCTGTCATGGCAGTTCCAATGTGCCGGCGGTATCGTGCGGCTCGAGAATCAGGCTGGAGGGACTCGGGGATCTTGACGGCGACTACTGGATCAAGTCGGTTGACCATTTCGTGGATGAGGGTGGGCAGTACCATAACAGCTTCACGTGCACGCCGACCGAGCTGGCGCTCCCGCCGCAGCGCCAGGAGAGGCATCCGTTCCGCTACATCCAGTGTGGTGTGGTCACCGACAACAACGACCCGGAGAACCTTGGTCGGGTGAAGGTCAGGCTGTCGTGGCATCGTGCAGACCAGGAAACCGAGTTTCTGCGTTGCATGACCTTTGATGGCGGCCGAACGCGGGGGTGGTTCGCCTTGCCCGAGGTTGACGATGAGGTGGTGGTCGCCTATGAGCGGGGTAACCCCGATGCTCCCATTGTGCTTGGCTCACTGTACAACAAGAGAGATACGCCGCCGCTGAGTTCCTCTGAGTGCCTGGCCGGCGGTGCGGTTTCCAAGAAGGTGTTTCGTACTCGTCTTGGCAATCAGATCGTGTTCGTGGATGAAGACGGCAAGGAGACAATAGCGATCACGCAAAAGGATGGGACGAACGCGGTGTTGCTGTCGATGGACGGGCCGTGTATTGCGATCGAGTCCTCGGGTGATATCACGCTGAAGGGGGCTAATATCACGCTTGAGTCTGCTTCCGGAGACATTGTGCTGAAGTCGGGTGGCGCTTTGAAGGGGACGGCGCAGTCTGATATTGAGTTGAAGGCCTCGGCCAACTTCAAGAGCGAGGGGGGCATGAACCATGAGTCCAAAGGCGGTGTATCGGCCAAGATGTCCGGTACCCAGGCGGCGGTGGAAGGCTCGGCTATGACCGAAATCAAAGGTGCGATAGTAAAGATCAACTGATGGAACGCTCGGAATACCTTTCACTTCCCCTGACTCTTGAAGAGGGTCATTTCCCACGGTGCAATCTCAGGGACAGCCTGGTGAACTCGGTCAGGCTGATAATCTCGACGCGCGTGGGGCAGTTGCCGTTTCTGCCGGAGTTCGGGTGTATGCTGTGGGAACGTGAGTTTACCGACCTGCACACGGCCAGTAAGGCGGATGTTCGGGCCAGTATCCGTACTGCCATTGGTATTCATGAACCTCGGCTGTATAATGTCGATGTTGTTTTTTCGGAGGGTGATGTGGGGAAGCATCGGCAAATCGGTCTGATCGTGAAGGTAACGGCCACGTACCGTGAGGGTGGCGTTGAGAAGATGCTTGATGTCAGTTGCATTGTTGAGTAGAATCAGAGGAACCTGCGGGTAAAGACTATGGCACGTGCGGCAAAGCGAACCCAGGAACAGATCTTCACGGAGTTGTATGCTACCTTGCGCCGATTCCGAACCGATACGCCTGGTTCTCCTGAGCGGGCGGATCCGGTTCTGCGCATGCTGTTGCAGGCGAGCGCTCATGAGCTTGCGGCGCTTGAGTCTGACCTGGAGCAGACGTGGGAGGTTGCCAGAAGCGCGCTTCTGAAGACGGTCTGTGGTCATGCCGGGCGGTGGCCGACACCGGCCCATTGTGTTCTGCAGTGCAGCACGGTTGATCCGGTGGTGGAGATCGATGCTCACACTCGTTTTTTCTACCGTGAGTCACGCGAGGGTGCCCGGACGTACTTCTTCTCCCCTCTGACCGACTGGCCGGTTCTTGATGCGACGTGCCGGTATATGGTGCTTCGCAATGGCGATTTCGTGTTGCCGATAAGTCCGGGCGTTGCGGTGGATCGTGAGATGAGGGCTGCTATCGAGAGCCGGCCGGCCAATGGCGATCGTTGGGAGCTGTTTGTCGGTATCGCATTTGCCGGGCCGCCGTCGGCTCTGAACAATGCTGTTGTGTTTCTCGATTGTCCCGCCGAGCTTCGGTCTCAGTTTCAATGGGGGTACTGGCACCCGCTGGGTCAATCCTCCGGGGCGGTTGGTGACGGTTTTGGTTTCTGTCCGGGGAAGTCCTCATGGATCGATCGGGTTATTACTCCGGCCGGTGCTGATGACTGGGGGGGGCTGCGGACCAGCGGTGACTTGTTCAGCGATCTGCTGGATGCGTTTGTGGTTTTTCCGGGCGATATCTCCAGCCGCTGGGGCGCGGGTGCTCCGCCGACGGCAATGCTGGAGAGGCTGTCGGCTTCGTCTTTGGGGCAGCCTGCTCTGAGTGGTGCCGACAGCTGTTACTGGTTGCGCATTGATTTGCCGGAGCGCGGCAACCGCGAGCTGTTGAGCGGAGCGGTGAATTTCGTTTTCAATGCTATAGTTGTTGCGAACCGGTATACGCTTACGCTGTTTCGTCACACGGGCGGGGCGCCGTTGATTGATGTGGTGATACCGGAGGATGCGGACAGTGTGCTCACGATCGAGCGGGTCACCGATTCCGACGGCAGGCAGTACCTGCCGGCTGACAGTACCGAGAGCGCCGATTCGGAGCCGAGATACACCTTTACGGAGCGCGACGGTCATGTCGTGCTGTGGTTTGATTTCATGCACGCCGCCGAGGGTGTGCCCAATTCGCTCAGTATCGAGTATAGTGTGACTGATGGTGTTACGGCCAACGGGATTGAGCCGGGCCGGATCACTCGCATGTATGAAGGTCATCCGGGTTTGTCGGAGGTGCGGAACCTGACATCGACGGCGGGAGCCATTCCTGCTCGGACGCGTCAGCAGCTCATGCAGGAGGTCACCGTTCGGTTGCGACAGCGCGATCGCGCTTTGACTTTTGGCGATGTTGCCATGTGGTCGCGGGCGTTCGACCCGCGCATTCTGGCGGCGGAGTGTCGCAGCGGGACTCGCAGGATCAACGGTGGCGTGCAGCGGTGTATCGTGGTGCACCTGACGATCAATCCTGAGGACTTTGGAAGTGCGGAGGAAGTCAATCTGCTGAGGTCACGGCTGGAGCGGTTTCTGAAGCAGCGCTCGGTCGTGAATACGCAGTTTGTGATTGAGGTTAGTGAGCGATGAGTGAGCGTACTGCCAGGGTCATGCCGCGGCTGGTTGATTGGCGATGTCGCCCGAGTTTCGTCGCGGCGATCAATCAGCTTGTCAGGCTGGGGGTAGCCCCGGAGCGGATTTTTGTCAGGTTGGTTGGCGCGTATGAGGACTATGACGGGCAGATTCGCAGTCAGGATCCTGAGGCGGGCACGCTCTTGTCGGACGAGACGGAGGTGGTGCTCGATGTGGGCATCAGCGGCATTGTCGACGTGATGCCCTGGCAGTTTTTCACCTCTTCCGGGCATTCGTCATCGGTCAGTTCACACTGGGAATCCGGGGCGCGCGGCATGATGGCGCCAATCGACGGTCATGCGGTCAAGAAGTCGGCGCTGATGGCGTTTGAACGCATGCGCTATGAGGAGGCGGTGACGGAGCCGAGTCACTATGCGCGGATCATTGATCTTTTCGGTCCGGCTCATCGCCGCGCCTGTACGGCCGATTCTCGGCTGGGGTTATTGACAGCCCTGATGCGGAGCTTCCATGAATGGTCGGGCAATCCCCAGGGAATGGCGTGGGTACTCGGTTTGCTGTTGGACTGCCGGATGGAGGTCCACGAAAATCTGCCGTCTGAGCACCCAATTGACGGGAGTATTCAGTCGCGTCTGAACTCGTCGTTCAGCCGGCTCGGCGATGACTGGGTGCTTGGTGATCGTTTCACCGACCTTGATTCGTACTATGAGCTTGAGCTGTGTGAGATAGGTGACGCCCACATAGAGGAGTGGCTGCCCGGGGGGGCGCGGCGCAGCTTGCTTGAACAGATAATGGCTTTGTGCAACCCGGGGCACCTGCAATGGCGTCTGCGATTCAGGTTACCGGTATGCGGTCGCTCGATCGGCACGCAGGAGCGAGCGGCGTATCTGGGGACATCGTGGTGTCTGACCGGGGGCGCAGTAAAAGTGCGGACGGACAGTGCCGGCAGCAAGCCGGTGGCTGCGGCTAACGGATAAAGATGGAGCAAGAAGAGACGAAACATGAGTGAATTCAGACTCCGCTCAGTGAACTGGCAGGACGGGATGCTGGTATCCCGGAATCACCTTGCCGACCAGGAGCGATATTTCGAGGAGCTGTCCCGGTGGTATGGCCGGCCGGTGGGTGACAACTACGGGCTGATCCCGAGCAGTGACGGTGGTGCGCTTGAGTATCATGCCAGTCTGCGGGGCAGTGCGGTCCGTGTTGAGGTAACACGTTGTCATGCCGTCACCGAGGATGGCAGCCTGATTGAGATCGCTCCCGGCGAGGGGGGGGTGGTGATCGGGGAGGCCGAGGGGGTGACAGAAGCTATCGGGGTCTGGGTGGTGATTGCCGCTGAGGCGAAAAAGCAGGTGGGGCAGGCGGATCCGAACGAGCCGGTACCCCGTCTGCCGTACTGTGTGCCGGCCTACGAGGTTCATGTGGGGCAGCAGCCGTCCGTGTCGCAGGCGCGGTGTGTGCAGATCGCGCAACTGGAGGTAAGTGGTGACAGCCTGGTGGAGTCGCCTTTTTACTTCCCGCCGTGCGTTTCGGTGGCGGCACATGAGCGTTTGTATGGCAAGGTTCGGGAGCTTCGTGACCGGCTTGACAGTCTCATGACAGCCATTACGCGCGTGGCGAGCGGTTTGACGCCCGCCGGGGCCGGGGCTGATCTGGTCTCGAATCTGAGGCATCTGGTCAGTCAGCTTGGACTACATGCGGCGGCGAGGTTCGATACGGTTTCACTGGGGCGCAACGCTCCGCATCCGTTGACGATAGTGAATCAGTACAAGAGTTTGTTCCGGGTGCTGACGACGCTGCTGGCGTACATGCCGGGTGTCAAGGACTTCCTGACCGACCGTTTCTTCCAGAAGCAGTTGCGCACCGAGTATCGCACCTTCGCGCGAACCATCGACAGTTTTCTATTAGCTGAATACACACATCTCGATCTCGGCAGGCACTTCGAGCAAATCGACAAGCTGCTCACTACTTTGCAGCAGCTCGTGGCGTTTCTTGCGCAGGGGGACATTGCGCCGGAGCCGGTGGCCAGCGATACGATCAGCTACAAGGGGTTGACCTTCGCCGCTGTCAGCCACAAGGAGTGCGTGCGCGAGGACTGGAACGATTTTGCCATTGTGTCGTTGAACCTGACCTCACCGGTCAGCGTGAGCGATTGTGTTATTCTGATGGAGAAGGACCTGATGGATCAGGGCCAGTGGAATGCGATCAATGTTCGTATCGGATTTGGCGAGGTCAGTCTTGGGGAGACGAATCCCATGGTGATTGATACCACGACTTTCGGGAGCAAGGTGGCGCTGCGGGGACAGGACATGATTCGGGTGGATTCGGCCGGGAGGGCCGGTCTGTGGTTCCGGGGTCTTAAGGATGCGAAGCAGCTAAACAACTTGTCAGAGGCCGATATCAAGCTTTACATTGTTGATTAAGGACAGAGATTGGCAGAGAAACTGGCAGAGAGATTGGCAGTATGAAAGTAAGACAGTACATAGATGACCTCTTCAGGTATATCGGTACCTACGAAACGAACTTCTCGGCGTTTGATTTCGGGGCTTTCCAGCAGACGTACAACGGTATCCGCGCCCTGTTCGGCGCCCTGCAGGAATACCGCGACCAGGCGGTTGAGACCGACTACATTCTTCTGGATTTTATCCACAAGGCTCCGCTCAAGGCGTCGGATCTGCGGGAGCTGACGGTGCAGACGCTGGTGACGTGGTTTGAGATGGAAGTCGATGTGGATAACCGTTCCAACCAGGCCTATAGTTACGTCCGGGGTTTGCGAGAGGTCAGGCAGGACGTGCCGTATATTGAGGAGCAGTTGTTGCCGAAGCTGTTTCGGGCGGGGGCGCTTAACAACAGCTTTCAGCTTCACAGTTTCTTTCTGATTGAGCTGTCGAACTTCATGAACGCCTATGGTCGGCCGCTGGCGGTTGACCTGACGCCGGAGCAGTTCGAGGCGAAGGGCGATGCGCATCGCATCATGGAGTTGTGTCGCCGGCGTCTGCAGCTTGGTGACAGCCTCCTTTCGGATCGCTCGACCCTGGAGTTTCACCTGCAGCGCGTGGGTTTTTTCGAACGGTGGTCTCGTACGAACAAGCTGGTGGAGATGTATCTTGAGACGTGGGACTATCGCACGAAGCCGGGCACGTTTCTGCAGCGGGTGCAGAAGGCACTTGTTGACGCACTGGGTAAGTTCAAGGGGTTGTTCCGCAGCTACCGGTATACGGCGCTGATGTTCGGGCAGCGGCGTCCGGCGTATGTGGCGACGGTTCTGTTGATTGTCGTCTGGATCGCTGTTGGATTTCTGGTGCCCGCGTTGTGGTCTGGTTACAGCGATTCGAAGCTTCAGGACCTTAACCAGAGGCTGACAACCGTGCGGGGTCGCTGATGACAGGAGTGGTGGTGGCATCATGGACAGAGTAAACTCAACTGTGGGAACAGGACTCGCGTGAATATAGCAAAGCTACTCAAATTCGGGAAGAAGGGTGCGAAAGCGGCCTCCGGGAGCAAGCAGGACAAAAGCGACAGTGCTTACCAGTGGCCGGATGGTATTCGGGTTGGTCTTGTCGGCCACAGCAACAGCGGCAAGACGGTGTATCTGTCGGTGCTGCATGATGACTGCAAGACGGCTCGTGATCTGCAGTTGTCGGTCAGCGACAGTGTCACGGCCGGCGAGTTGCTGGCCAACCATCGGAAGATGTGGGGTTTGACCCCGGCGGCGGGTCAGGGGACGATGGTCGATGTACGGCAGGACCCGCAGTTCCCGCCACTCACGCGGCAGGACACGGTCATGAAGATGGTGGCCAATCTTGACCGCTCCAAAAAGCTTCCCGTGGTTACCTATGACTACGCCGGTGATGCGATCGCGATTGGCGCCGCTGACAATTCGGCGGAGAAGGTCATGGACTTTCTTCTGGGGTGCGACGGTTTGCTGTTCTTCTTCGATCCGAAGACGCTTGGTTCGCCGACGCAGTGGCAGTCGCACGCGGCGGCGTTTGAGAGTATCATCCAGCAGCTCGGGCCGCTCGATCAGCGGCTGCCGATTCCGGTCGGCCTCGTTGTTACCAAGGCCGATGTGCTTCCGGGTTTCAAGGGTGATCAGCATGTGTCGTTGATTCATCCCAGTGAGGAGCCGGTACTTGCTGAGGACTATGACGAGTTCGTTGAGCAGATACTGGCCAACCCGCGCATTCAATCTGACCCGGAGTGGGCCGGCAGTGTGCGCGAGGTGCTGATCAAACTCAAGGCGTTCTTGAAGATAACGGTGGGGCGCACGCTGGACTTCCAGGTTTTTTTCGTCTCCAGCGTGGGAACTGAGCCGGAGAAGATTGGTGCCGAACTTGGGCGAAGTATCTACAAGCCGCCGGACCCTATTCGTCCGATCGGGGTGAGGCGCCCGGTGTATTGGCTGCTCAAGTCGATGGTTCGCAACCGCCAGCTCGAGGGTTTTCGGAAGGTGCGCCGGGTAGTGCGCAATCTTGTTCTCGTGTGGCTTGTGTTCTGCTCCGGCGTCTTCATGTGGCACTTGTGGTGGCAGCTTGGTCGAACGACCAGTCTTGAGGATGATATCCTCTCCAAGTATAACCACGAGGCGGCCGCAACGACGCCATCGGACCGGCGAGCTATCGCCGATGCGTATTCGCACTACTCGGGGAGGTGGCTTGTGCGGAAGGTGTTCCGTGAGTTCATGCCGCCGGCGCGGGATCTTTCGGCCACGTATCGCGATCTGCAGGCGGAGAGCCTGACGGACAAGCTGGCGCGTCTGCAAAAGCAGATGGAGGAAGTTGTACGTCAGCAGGATCAATGGCCGCGGATGGATCCCTCGACGCGGCAACTGAGTGAGTCTGACAGCTATCGGCAGCTCACCTATGATCTGGAATCACTCACGGAGGATTCTTCCACGAGTGTGTTTGGCAGTGCCGCGCGCACTGCCCGTGTGTGGGCGCAGTTTTCGCAGTGTGCCGGGGAGCGTACCAATACCGCCTGCTGGCAGAAGCTGGATACGCTGATTTCGTTCAATATGGAGGTCAATGCTGCCAGCCTTGAGCCGGGTGAAAGGGCCCTGTACCGGGCCATGTCCGGTGTGATCGGAGGGGTCAGGACGCAGGAGGTGCTGGCTGTCGATGCAACCGAGGCGGCCGAGACGCTCAAGCAGCTCGCTCGCAAGATCAACAGCAACCCTGATCCGGCGTACCGGCTTGATGGCGCGGTGCGGGAGTTGCAGGGTATTCTGGGGCAGTTGTCGGGCAACCGCTATGCCCGCGAGCGAGAGGCTGTCAACCGTTACATCAGTGCTGCCAGTGCGATGAACCGGGAACAGACCTACCAGGTCCGGGTCGATGTGGTCCCTGACAACGGCCATCTGCATATTGAGGTTGTTCCTGACCGTGGCACGCCAAAGTGGGAGACGATGGGGCAGTTCGTGGGTGGCGATGTCAAGACGATTTCCTGGCGCCCGGGCCATGACATCTATATCGCGTTTGACCTGCCGCATATCGATACCGATGAGACCTGGGGCAAGGATCCGACGGCGCTGCTGCCGCTGAAGGACAAGTACTGCCTGTATAAGCTCAATGGAGAGGTCACGTTCCCGAACAGCGGCACTGTTGTCTCATTTACGTTGCTAAACAATCCGGCAGAGAAGTTGCCGGAACTCGAGCTTGGAGGAAACTGAGTATGATGCCCTCGCGCACTATCCGGAATACCCTTGCGGTCACGATGCTGCTCGTGCTTGCCTGGGCGGCTGTCTCGATGGCGGCCGGTATCCAGTTGCCGAAAGGCAGCAAGGCCAAAGTACAATTTGATCCCAACTCCACTGTCAGTTCGGCGAAGTTTGAGGTCGGTGACAAGGTGCCGGTGTACCTGGTCGATCCCATAGTGATGGGTGGTGTGACGCTGGTTGAAGCGGGCGCGATGGGCACCGCCGTGGTGACTGTCGGCAAGCGGGCCGGCAAGGGCGGCAAGCCGGGTGCTTTGAAGCTCAGCTTTGAGAGCATCAATCCCAGGGGGCCGTTTGTCCCCCAGGAGCTGAACACCATACCTGTTGCCGGTGACACCCCAGAGTACAGGGGCAAGGGAAAGAAGCTGGTGTCCTATCTGTTCATTTTCGGGTTGTTCATCAAGGGGAGCCAGGCGGAGGTTCCGGCGGAGGCCACGTTTGAGGTGACGGTGGCGGAGAACGTGCGGTTCATCAAGAAGGAGTAGGCGAGTTCCCCGAAGCGAGGGGCGTGGTGGGTCAGGGCTTTCTCGCCGTGATATTGAGGCTTGTGACGTAGTCGCTCGGCTTGGTATCAGGCGGAAGCATGCGGGCTATCTCGCGATAGAGCGGGTCCGACCACTCACTCATGCTGTCGATATACTCAGAGCTGGTTTTGCATAGCAGATCAGCCAATCCGGCCGCCTCGATCATCCGCCTGGTGTCTTCGACGAGCGCAGCGCCCGCTATACAACCAACCAGAGCCGTAATCGACTTGCGGATTTCTTCGGGAAGCGGTTTCAGAAGCGCCAGATCCGACACGGCAACACGTCCGCCCGGTCTTAGCACCCGCGCTATCTCTCTGTAGACCTGTGGCTTGTCGGGCGACAGATTGATGACGCAGTTGGATATGATGACGTCGATGGTTGCATCAGCCACCGGGAGATGTTCGATTTCCCCGAGACGGAACTCCACATTGTCAAGGCCGGTGGACTCGAAAAAGGCACGTGCGTTGGCGCGTGCTTTGCCGACCATCTCCGGAGTCATATCCACGCCGATGACGCGCCCCGAATGACCCACCTTGCGTGCCGCGATGAAGACATCGAAGCCTGCCCCGCTTCCGAGGTCCAGAACGACTTCGCCTTCTCTGAGCGACGCGAGTGCTGTTGGATTACCACAGGAAAGCCCGAGGTTGGCACCATTGGGCAACTTTTTCAAATCCTCGTTGCTATACCCGATGGATGTTGCTATGTCGTTTGCGTCGGGGCCGCCACAACAACCGGAGGAACCACAGCAGGATCCGCCCTCTTTGGCAACCTTCGCGTATCCCTTTCTGACGAGATTGGTGATTTCGTGTGGCGGCTTTTTTGACTCCGATGTCATTGGGTACTCCTCTCAACTGCAGGCCGATTTGGCACTTTCCAGCGGCAGGTGCTTACCGGAACCGATGGACACCCGGACCCACCAGAGGCTCAAGTCTTCCCGCTCCTGTATTCTTTCTCAGAGCACGCGATGCTGCTTTGTCGGCGGATACAGGGGGCCAATGGCCCCTACCAGCCGGTGAGTTGCTCGAGGTTCTTGTTTATCTTCTCAATGCGTTCTTTGAAATCCTCGCGCTTGGCCTTCTCTTTTTCGACAACATCGGCGGGGGCATTCTTCAGAAAATCAGCATTGCCCAACTTCTTGGATTTCTTCTCGAGCTGATCTTTCAGGTTGGTCAGTTCCTTTTCGAGGCGCTGTCGCTCGACCTCAACATCGATCAACCCTTCCAGCGGCACGAATATCTCGGCGCCGGAAATGACGGCAGAGGCAGACAGGGGTGGTTTCTTGACGTTTGTACCGGCGTGGAGGTTCTCCACCCGCGCCAGCGAGCGGAAGTAGCCGATGTGTTTCTCAAGGAGCGTGCCGAACTGGGTGTCCTTGACCCGCACGTACAGATCCGAGCGTTTGCCCGGCGGGACATTGAGTTCTGAACGCACCGAGCGCACACCGTTGACGACGGCCTGAATCTGTTCGAGGCTGGCCTCGAGGTCGTCATCTTTGAAGTGCCCGTCGGTGGTGGGCCATGGGGCGAAGCAGACGGTGTCCTCGGATTCCCAGTCCTGATCCATCAGATCGAAGTGTATCTGCTCAGTCACGAACGGAATAAACGGGTGGAGCAGGCGGATAATGTTGCTGAGCACGTAGCAGGCGACATTGAGCGAACCCTCGCGAATCTGCTGATCGGGGGAATCGGGCTTGATCAGCTCGATATACCATGAACAGTAGTCATCCCAGACGAAGCTGTAGAGGGTCTTGGCAGCCGCGAACAGGCGAAACTCGCGGAAGGATCTGTCTACTGATTCGATGGTTCGATCCAGCCGCGAGAGAATCCAGCGGTCGAAGATGACCAGATCGGACTCGTCGACCCTGGTCACTTCCGGGATGCGGTCGCCCATGCGGAGTTTCACGAAGCGGGCGACCTGATAAAGCTTGTTGACGAAATTGCGGCCGATTTCGAAGGTGTTCTTGCCGATGCACGGGTCCTGACCATCGGGGGTAGTCAGAACGAGCGACATGCGGAGGGCGTCGGCGCCGTACTTGTCGACGATTTCGAGCGGATCGATGCCGTTGCCGAGCGATTTGGACATCTTGATGCCGTTGGCATCGCGGACAGTGCCGTGAATGTAGACATCGGAAAAGGGAGCGTCGCCCATGAATTCATAGCCAGCCATGACCATTCGCGCCACCCACAAGAAGATGATCTCGCTGGCGGTGCTCAGGACCTTGGTTGGGTAGAAGCGTTTCAGGTCATCGGTCTGTTCGGGCCATCCCATAGTCGAGAACGGCCAGAGCCACGAACTGAACCAGGTATCGAGCACATCTTCTTCGGGGAGCAGCGACGCGGGATCGTGGGGAGCGCACTGGTCGGCGGTGGGCCGTTCCTGGGAGACGAATACCGTGCCGTCCTCGGCATACCAGGCCGGAATGCGATGCCCCCACCACAACTGGCGCGAGATACACCAGTCGCGAATGTTCTCCATCCAGTGCAGATATGTCTTGGACCAGTACTCGGGGTGGAAGCGTATCTTGCCGCTCTTCACGGCTTCTGTCGCCGGCCGGGCCATTTCCGACATTTTGACGAACCACTGTTCCGAAAGGTAGGGTTCGATGATGGCCTTGGTCCGATAGCAGGTGCCGACCGAGTGAGTGTAGTCTTCGACTTTCTCGAGCAGACCTTTCCGTTCGAGTTCGGCCACGACTTGTTTGCGGGCCTCGAAACGGTCCAGTCCCTTGAATTTCCCGGCGTTCTCGTTCAGGGTGCCGTCGATATTGAGGATGTTGATCTCTTCAAGATCGTGGCGTTTGCCGATCTCGAAGTCGTTGGGGTCGTGGGCGGGCGTGACTTTTACGCAGCCGGTGCCGAACTCGGGATCGACAAAACTGTCCGCGACAACGTGAATCTCGCGTTCGAGGATAGGCAGGATAAGTATCTTTCCGACGAACTTCTTATAGCGGCTGTCCCTCGGGTTGACGGCCACGGCCGTGTCGCCGAGCATGGTTTCGGGGCGGGTGGTGGCGACGGTAAGGTAGTCATCGGAGCCCTTGACCTTATATCTGATATACCACAGGTGGCCCTGCAGCTCCTTGTGCTCGACCTCATCGTCGGAGAGCGAGGTTTGGCTGACGGGGTCCCAGTTGATAATGCGGTGTCCCCGGTAGATCAAACCCTTCTTGTACAGGTGCTCGAACACCTCGGCGACGGCCCTGGACAGGCCCTCGTCAAGGGTGAAGCGGGTACGGTCCCAATCACAACTGCAGCCGATCTTCTTGAGCTGGTTGAGGATCTTCTCCTTGTTCATCTGCGCCCAGCTTTGTGTCCGCTCCAGGAACTTCTCGCGGCCGACTTCCCGGCGAGTAGTCCCCTCTTTGGTCAGTTGTTTCTCGACGATGACCTGAGTGGCGATGCCGGCATGATCGGCTCCGGGAATCCAGACGGCCTCGTAGCCCTGCATTCGGTGTTTCCGAATGAGGATATCCTGAATGGTGTTATTCAGGGCGTGCCCGAGATGGAGAACATCGGTAACGTTCGGGGGCGGGATGACGATTGTGTACGGGGGTTTCTCCGACTGGGGGTTACCGTGAAAGTACTTCTTGCGGAGCCATCGCTCGTATATTTTGTCTTCAACCTGTGCGGGGTTGTAGGCTGCCGATGCCTTGACCTTATCGCCGTTTTGCTTGATCATCAAGAGTCAATTCCTTATATAACGCCGGTCGCGAGCAGAGCCTTGTAGAGGTGCTGCCCGATTGAGAAGGCTAAGTATAGTCCTGCCTGTTGGTGATGTCAAGATTCTACCCTGTTCGGGGAAATTCAGGCAGGAGACAGAAACTTATACGTATATCGGCAGGCATGGACGATCTTAAAGCCAGACTTGATGACCCCGCCCTGACGCCCTTTGAGCGACTGGTGTTGGTCTTGCGGATCCTTCGCTCTGAACAGGGGTGCGCCTGGGACCGTAAGCAGACACATAAGTCACTGCAGCCCTATCTGATTGAGGAGGCTTACGAGGTTATCGAGGCGATTGAGAATGAGGATTTCGAGGACCTTAAGGAAGAGTTGGGGGATCTGCTGTGCCAGATAGCGTTCCATGGGCAACTTGCCTCTGAGAAGGGCCATTTTGCGACCGAGGATGCTGTAAACCACATTGTGGCGAAGCTCATCAGGCGTCATCCCCATGTTTTTGGTGAACGGCAGGACCTCGACCCGGACCAGGTGCGCGACCAGTGGGAGCAGATCAAGATTGGGTCGGGTGAGAAGAAGTCGGTGCTGGGCGGTCTGCCGGGATCGATGCCGGCCCTGATGATGGCCTTCCGTGTCGGTGAGAAGGCGGCGGGTGTGGGTTTTGACTGGCACCACGCCCCGGAAGTGCTTGAGAAGGTGTCCGAGGAAATCTCGGAGATCAGGGCGGAGATGGGCCGAGGGGACAAAGGCGCGCTGGAAGATGAGATCGGGGATTTGCTGTTCGCGACGGCGTCGCTGGCCCGGAAGCTGGATATTGATCCTGAGCGGGCGCTCAAGCGGGCGCTGGAGAAGTTCCGGGCGCGTTTTGCGTTGCTTGAAGATGAAGTTCGTCGGTCGCAGCGCCCCTTTGGGGCCTATACGCTCGACGAACTCGAGACCATTTGGCAGCGTGTTAAGTAGTTGTTGCGTAGTATCATCGCAATGTCAGCGTGTTGCCTGACGATCAACAGACAACTTCCCGGATCACATTTCGTACTATCAGCAAGTGTTTTTATTTGATAAGGCAAGGTCACACCGATTTCTTTGGCCCTACCTGAGCTGCCATGCCAGGCTTGGGTGAGCAAAACAAGGAGTTCTGAAATGAAGTTCCGTATTTTCATCAGTGCCGCTGTGGTTCTGCTATTGGCAGCATCGGTCACAGCCACCGAAACCCGAGTAACGACGCTGGGAAACACGAATACCGTTCTGCTCGATGAGGAGAACATCTGGCTCTTCCCTTCCCGTGTGTTTGACTATCCGAGGCTGGCTGTTGGTGAGGTTGGTCAGGACGCGGCCAGCAACGATTTCACGCGCTTTGGTATCCACTGGGAGTTCAGCAAGCGCAAGCCGTTTGTGCTCGGAACGTATTTTTCTAACCTGCCGGCAGTGGTACCTGATGATCTCAATGGCGGTGCGTTGGTCGATTTCGATTCGACGCTCATGGATAACCGTCGCATTGATCTTTTCTATGCCCGCCAGTTGGGCACGTATACAGGCGGTATGCGTTTTTCTTATCTGCACAGCGCGAACGAGGTAGACAATACTGACGATCGGAGCAAGGAGTGTTTCAGCTTCTATGACTTCGATTTCGGTGTAACGCCAAAGACGGGCAAATGGGATCTGGCGTTGAATCTTGGCCTGGGGACGTTTGCTGACGAGGATGCCGATGGCAACGATGAGACGGCGGCCGACGGGTACTGGGAGTTCTCGCTGATGGGTCGGTACTTCCATTCGATGGGACAGAACTACGTGTTCATACCGCATTTTGCCTTCATGACGGCCAAACGCGGGGCGAAATACTATGCGCTGGATGGGGATGTCGGGGACCTCGATCTGGTGGAGGAGAACAAGCGGACGACGCTGGTGCTCGGCTGTGGATTGAACTGGGAGCCCTCGGCCAATGTGCTGGCGGTGGGTGATGTGGGGTTCCGTTACAGCAAGTACAGCCAGGAGCAAAATTTCGGCAATGCTACGGTCGAGACCGATATCTCCGACCACTGGTTCCCCTACTTCCGGTTGGGGCTCGATGCGCAGGTTTTCAGTTGGGTGGATGTGCGCCTTGGCACCTCCTCGTACTGGACCTCGAATACCCGGGAGGTGGACAACGGCAACACGACGACCAAGCTTGGCAAGAGCTACGCAGACAATGATACGTACCTTGGGCTTGGGTTCCACTTCGGGCGGTTCCATATCGATACCTACACTGATCCGGACATCCTGTTGCGCGGTTTTGAGTTCATCAACGGCGATGACACCAACACGCGCGATATGAATTTTCAGGTGGGACTGGTCTACGAGATGTAAGGACGCAAAAGACTCTCACAAAATAGGTTTTGCGACCTATTTTTCCCTGTGGAGAAGGGCCTGGCTGCACTCGGCGGCCGGGCCCTTTTCAATTGTCTGTCACTATGTGATATCTGTGTGGTATCTGTGGTATCCGGCTAATCACCGAGCAGCTCCCTGACGAATTGCGGCAGGGCGAACGCCGCACGATGGGTTTCAGCGTTGTAGTAACGGGTTTTCGGTTTCTGGTTATCCCATCGGCGCTGGTCGAAGTCCTTGAGCGGGTCATACTGCTTGCTGGCAAAGGTGAATGACCAGTATCCCGACGGATAGATGGGCATGAAGCAGGTATACAGCCGGGCGATGGGAAAGATAGCCTTGAGGTTCTTGTACAGCGCGGCGACAGTCTGCTGGTTGAAGAAGGGCGATTCTGTCTGCGGGACGAAGATGCCGTCATCGTTCAGCCGCTCGAAGATGGTCTGGTGGAACGGCTTCTGGAACAGGTCGGCGGCCGGTCCGACGGGGTCGGAGAGATCGGCTACGATAACATCAAAGCGCTCGTCGGTTTCCTCGATGAACTTCTTGCCGTCCTGGAAGAGGACCTCGGCTCGCTGGTCGTCGAGTCCGGCAGTCAGGGCGGGAAAGTGGCGTTTGGAGACCTCGACGACTTTCTCGTCGATTTCGCACATGGTCACTTTCTCGACCTCCGGGTGTTTGAGCATTTCGGTCAGGCAGCCGCAGTCGCCACCCCCGATGATGAGCACCCGTTTGGGTGACGGGTGGACGAACAACGGCACATGCGCCAGCATCTCGTTGTAGGCGTTGTTGTCGTTGTCGGCTACCATGAGGGAGCCGTACAGCACCAGCAACTTCCCGAAGTCCTTGTTGGTGATGACCTCAATGCGCTGGAAGTCTGATTTGGTCGATTCGAGCACCCGGCTGACCTTGAGGGTCAGCCCGGAGACGCCCTGGTGCAGTTCGCTGTACCAGACGTTCCAGAGGTCCTCCATTCCTTCTTCCGTTATGTACTGGTCTGCCACGTCTTTTACTGTCTCCATCACTCCCTAATCAATAACCTGGTACACCGGGCGTCGCAGCTCGTTGAAGCCGGAACCGGATACGGAGCAGTACGCGCCGGTGTTGGTGAACATGATACGATCTCCTGTGTGATGTTCCGGCATCATAAGTCCATCATACATAACATCGAAGGAATCGCAAGTAGGACCGGCCAGAACCGACAGGATTTCTTCACCGGTGCGATCATTGACCACCGGGTACTGGCAGTGATCGAAGACGATACCGGAGAAGGTAGAGTACAGGCCATCATCGAGGTAGTACCACATCTTGCCATCGCGGTACGACTTGCCGATGACAGTGCACAGCAAGGTAACGGCCGAACCGGCGATAAACCGTCCCGGCTCGCTGATGACGCGGATGTTCGCCGGGATGCAGGTATCGAGGGCGGCATTGATGGGCTGTGCGAATTCGGCAATGTTGGGCACGGGTTCGACATACTCGATGGGGAACCCACCGCCAATGTCCAGAAGGCGCACGACAATGCCGTTGTCGACCAGTTGGCGAATCAGGTCGGCGGCGGCCTTTATGGCAGTCACGTAGTTCTCGGTGTAGATGCACTGCGATCCGATATGGAAACACAGCCCATAGACATCGTGTCCGCTCTGGACCACCTTCTGAGCCAGCGGCAGCACTTCATCGGTAGTACAGCCGAACTTGTACTGCAGGTTGACCACCGCCTGGGTATTCAGGTGGACGCGGTAGCGGATGAGAATCTTCAGGCGTTTGTCAGTGTAACGAGTCAGTTTCTCAACTTCTGCCGGGTTGTCGACCACAAACATTTCCACGCCGGCGGCAACTGCCTGGTCGAACTCCCTTATGGACTTGATGGGATGGGAGTGAATCAGGCTTGCCGGTTCGACTCCTGTTTTGAGGACGAGATTGATTTCTCCGGCCGAACAGACATCGAAATTTCCGCCGCGGTTGCGTACTTCATGAAGAATCACGCTGTGATTATTCGGCTTGACTGCATAGTGGATGTCCACACGCGGCATGGCCGATTTGAGGGCATCGTAGTTGCGCCCAATCTGCGAACGCGACAGCAACAGCAACGGGCTGTCCTGCAGTGGCTGGTGAAACAGATCACGGTAGTATCCGGACTGCAGGCCAAAGCTGCGCTCGCGTCCCTCAAGGACTGAGAGACTTACAGCATGAGTCATGGCCGCTCCCCTTCACGCTTGAGCGTTAAGTGAACTAACGAACGCCGGGACCGGCTTGTGGCGAAGGACTTCGTCGGTTTCTGACGGGATCCCGCGCTTGATTTCCGATACCTGGGCATTCCGTGCCCGAAGCTGAAGCTTCATGTGTTCGAAGGCGAGGTACGGGTCGACGCTGTCGCCACAGGTGAAGAAATCGACAGCAGCGTAGCCGTACTCGGGCCAGGTGTGAATGGACATGTGCGATTCAGCAATAACGACAACTCCTGACAGACCCTGAGGGTTATAGCGGTGGAAAACCGAGCGTACAATGGTCGCCCCGGATTTTCGCGCAGCATCCTTCATGTCGGTTTCGAGTCTGTCAAGATTGTCCAGAATATCCCGGTCGCAATCCGAGTATTCAACGATCAGGTGTCGTCCGAGAATCTGCATCCGCCATCCCTCCTTTCAACGAGTTATTGTGTTTCCGCCCTCACATCTGAGGCGGTGAGGTCACCATCAGCATACTGGCAGTGGTGTTCCCCAGGTTAGAAATCTGGTGCTCCTTGACTGCCTTGAAATAGAAGCAGTATCGCCGGGGCACCTTGTGTTTCTTCTTGCCGTGCAGAAGGGTTACTGTCCCCTTGAGCACATAACCGAATACCTCGCCCGCAAACGGGCCCTGTTTTTCCAGCTGGTCGCCCGGTTCCAGCTCCACGAGGGTGGGGTCCATAAGGTTGTTTGTGGACCCTGGCACCAGCAGATCGAACCGGGTGACGCCTTTGCCGTCGATGTGGATCCGCTGTTCCGGGGTGAAGACGACCGGGACATTGGCTGTTTCGGCGAAGAATTCGGCCATGCTCACGCCGAGGACATCGAGGATATCCTTGAGCGAATCCACTGATATGGAGGTCTGTTCATTTTCCAGCTGGGAGATGAATCCCTTGGTCAGATCGGCGCGGTCGGCCAGTTCCGACTGGGTCAAATCTGACCCCAGGCGCAACTCGCGGATCTTCGATCCGATCTTCATGTCAGCGGCCACAGCACCTCCGTGGTTTAATAAACAGTACCTTTTTGTTTAATAAACGCTCACAAAGATAATATGCAGTCAGTATATGTCAAGACTAATTGTTTTGTTCCAGAAAAAAAACGCTATCCGCGACCCGGTGTCACTGATCGGTGAGTAAGCCGATGTGCGGCAAGAGCATTGTCAACGCTGCCAGCGGCTGATCGAGGACAATATCCGCCGGGTTTTTCTGGCGGGACCCCTTGCCAAGCGTCGTAAAACGCATAGATTATGCTTCATTGGTCAAACGGTGGTTTCAGCAAAGGAGTGAGCGCTATCAAGCAGTATGATATAGTCATCATTGGCAGCGGGCCGGGCGGCTACACTGGCGGCATCCGGGCTGCAATCAAGGGCGCCAGGGTCGCGGTTGTCGAACTCGATAAGCTTGGCGGAGTCTGTCTGAACCGGGGCTGTATCCCGTCGAAGGCGTTGATCGCATCGGCCGCGGAGTACCAGCGCATGAAGCAGGCGGAGAGCTTTGGTTTGAAGCTTGCCGCGCCGCCGGTCTATGACTGGCTGGCAATGCGGGCGCGCAAGGATAAGATTGTTGGTATGCTTACCGGCGGTATTGGCCAGTTGTTCAAGTCTCACGGTGTGGATCACTACGTGGGTTTTGGGCAGATTTCCGGCAGTGACTATGTTACGGTGATTGCCGAGGACGGTACCCAGACGCGGTTGAAGGCGAAGAGCATCATAGTCGCGACCGGTTCCCGGGCTGCGAGCATACCGGGTGTGGCGGTTGACGGCCACCGGATCGTTACCAGCGATCATCTGCTGGAGCTGGAGAACCTGCCGGCCTCGATGCTGATCATTGGGGCGGGGGTTATAGGCTGTGAATGGGCGTTTATGCTGTCGATGCTGGATGTCAGGGTGACGATGGTTGAGATGCTGGCGCACGCCCTGCCAATGGAGGATGTCAGCACCTCGCAGCAGATCGAGCGGGAGTTGAAGAAGCTCAAGGTTGATCTGCACACCGGGACGAAGATTAACAAGGTGACGCCCGGACCGCAGGGGGTCACGGCGGAGTTGGCCGGCGGCAAGACGGTTGAGGCGAACCAGGTTCTGGTGGCGGTGGGGCGCCGATTCAATGTCGAGGAGCTGGGGCTTGAGGAGGTCGGGGTCAAGCTGAACGAGAACGGCTCCATCGCCACCGATGAGCACATGAAAACGAGTGTTGACAATATTTATGCCATTGGAGATGTCCGGGGAGAGATATTGCTGGCCTACACGGCTGTTCATGACGGTGCTGTGGCGGTCGACAACGCTCTGGGCGAGACGTCGAAGAAGAACTACCTTGGGGTGCCTTCGGTGATCTTCACTCACCCGGAGGTAGCCTCGGTTGGCATGAGAGAAGCCGAGGCGGCCAGGGAGTATGAGATCGCGATTGGCAAATTCCCCTTGCGGACGCTGGGCAAAGCGCACGCTGAGAACGAGATAGCCGGCGAGGTGAAACTGATCGGGGATAAGAAGACGGACCGGCTGCTGGGTGCTCATATAGTGGGAGTGCACGCCACGGAGATCATTCATACGGCGGCTCTTGCGATCCATCAGGGGTTGACGGTTCGGCAGCTTGGGTCACTGATCTTCGGGCATCCGGTGATTTCTGAATCGATTATGGAGGCGGCGCACGATCTGCACGGGATGTCGGTCCATCTGGCGAAGAAGCGTAAGTGAGATCGGGCGCAGAATGTGTGGCCTGAGTTAAAAAAGCCCGGAATCAGTCCTAAGCCGCTCGCAACTTCTGCGAGCGGCTTTTCTGTTGAACCAGAGCAGGTTAGAGCGATCATCGGGGATGCTGTCGGGGAGAGACTTGCGCAGGATGTGCGACAGGCTCGGTATGCGGGTGATACTTCATACGGGATTGGTGATGATAAGTTATTCGGCAATAACATGTTATGGCGGTATTTGCGGGCTTGCGAGGTTTTGGCACGGATTGTGTTATTAGTAAGGCTGAAGTTGGTTACTCTTAAATATTGCAGTATGGCGGTGAAGGGTATTTAAGAGAGGAGAGGACGGGAGCGACCTTTGTGAGGGAGGTTGCTTCCACTCAGACATAAGCCGCCGGACCGAGAGGCCCGGCGGCTTTTGTTGTGTTGTGGTGGCTTGAGAGAGTGCGCGGTGCGATCGCAATCGCAGGTGCGGTCACTGCTCCGGTTGCGGGATTCTGATCTTCCCTGTACAGTTCGGGCTGCAAGCGTCGGGTTGCTGGCGCGACTGCTTGATGATTCCTCGCAACTGCTCGATGATCTCAGTATTCCGGAATGGTTTGGTTATGTAACCGTCGGCTCCGACGGATTTAGCGATATCGCAGGTGAACTGGTTCGATAATCCGGTGATGACCAGCACGGAGACATTGCCGTAGGTCTTCTTGATCTTTTCGGTGAACGTCATGCCCGTCATTCCGGGCAGGCCGATATCGGCGATGACGATGTCCACCCGGTTCTCCTCCATCAGGCGCAAGCCTTCCTCGGCGGTTGCGCAGGTGAAGGTGTTGAAGCCCTCGAGTTCGATGATGTAAGCCAGGCGGTCTCGGATCAGCTTTTCGTCTTCGATTACGAGAATCCCTGGTTTGCCCTGGCAGAGGGCTTTTTCGATTTTGGCGGCGAGTATTTCGGCCTTGAAGGGTTTGACGATGAAATCACGGGCGCCGGATCCCATGCCTTCCATGAGCGTTTCCTTGTCTCCGCGAGAGCTGCACAGGATGACGGGTATATCCTTGAGCCGCGCCGTTTTGGACATATGGCGAAGCAGGTCGAAGCCGGTCGCCTTGGGCATGACAATATCGGCAACGACGACGTCGATACTGGTGTCGGTCTCAAGGTGCTTGATGGCTTCCTTGACAGAACTTGCGCCGATGGTGTCGTAATCTCGTTTCTGAAGCATACTTCTGATGATCCGCAGGGTGACGGGATCATCATCGACAAGCAGAATCCTGGCCATTAGTGCCCCTAAGGTATTTCGGAAGCTGTTGTTTTCTCCTTGTTTATGTATCGACCGGTCGGGCCGATCGATTTACCCCTTATTCGGCCCGGAGCAGGCCTTTGCACAGCGGTGCCGTGCAGACGCGAACAGAGCAGATAAAGCTTGCCGCCACCTGCGAATCGCAGCTTCATGGAGCATCGGATCAGAAAACAGAACGCCAGTTACATTGTCAGGGAGAACTTCAGTCATGAGATTGCATGCAGTGCTCGGGTTGCTGTTGGTGCTGGGGGTCTGGACGTCGGCAGGCGCTATCGGGCCGTTCGGGGTCGCGGGGGATGACAACACAACGTTGAAGCTTCAGCTGGCTGGTCAGTTCCAGACGGTCTGGGAGAGCCGTGACGGTGGGAGCGGGGATGATCGGGAGTCGAGTTTGTACATGCAGGTGCGCCGGGTGCGGCCGGTACTGGTGTTGGACCTGCCGGATTATCGGACTTCGTTTCGGTTGCACGTCAACCTGTCTCCGGGGGCGGCGGAGTTGATGGATTTCCAGTTCGATGCAGTGCTCAGAAGGCACCTGCAGGTCCGAGTGGGCCAGTACAAGATTCCCTTCACGCGCTACCGTATTCAGTCATTCCAGCGGCTGACGTTCGTGGACTGGTCGGTCGTTACGCGGTATTTCGGGGCCGAGCGCCAGTTCGGGTTGACGGTTCACAATGACTATGAGAAGCCGCCACGCCTAACGTATGCTCTGGGCGTATTCAACGGTATCAATTCGCGCGCCTCGCACGCAATTGGGCTGGCCTCGGTTTACGGCGAAAGGGTCAGCAATGCCTCAGACCTGTCGGGCGGCGGGAGACGAGCTGAGTTCCATCCGGAACTGGTCGGGCATGTGGCGTATTGCCGGGGAGGGATTGAGGTGGCCTCGGATTCAGATCCTAAGGGCGGGGGGCTGCGGTATATGCTGGCCTCGAGTGTGGCCTGGGATCTCGACCCGAACGAATATGAGGACCTTGCGCTGAGGCTTGCTCAGGAGTTTCTGGTCAAGTACCGAGGCGTTTCGTTCATGGGGGTGGGGTATGTTGGACTGGCGACCGTCGATGGGTCTTTGCGCACCCGGATGGCTATGGCCGGGGTGCTGGGGCAGTCGGCGTGGCGCGTGAGCCGTCGGTGTGAGGTGTCGGTGCGGTATGCCGTGGTGGATATCGACGATGCTGTTGCTGATGCGGCCGTGTCGCGGGCGCAGGGGATCATAGGCGGGACCGACAACGAGGGTGTCATGGCGCAGTATGGCGATGCGGGGATGGTGTGTGCCGTTCATGAGGGGACGCTGGGATTCAACGTGTATGTTGAGGAGCACGGTTTCAAGATCCAGAACGATGTCGGGTTCACGAGGCAGGAGCGTCGCGACGCCGACCGGGTGGATTACGTGATCCGGTCGCAGATACAGGTGGCGTTCTGAGTATTGTGATGTTGAGGCCTCGGTTAGCGATGCGCACCACCCACAGCCCGGTGCCCCACCACTATGCGTGGCGTTTCATGCGCGCCCTGCCCGACCGCCCCACCGCTGCTATGCGTGGCGTTTCATGCCTGCCCTGCCCCACCGCCCCACGGCTCTGCTATGGGTGGCGTTTCGTGCGCGGCAGGCCTCCCGGCCTGCCCGGTACCCCAGAAAGTAGGTCGAAACCCCTGCCCCGAACAATGTAGGTCGAAACCCCTGCCCCGAAGGGGTCGCAAAGCGAGGTTTCGACATCCCTCCACGGGATCCACCTACGGACTGGCGGCCTGTGAATCGTCTGACTCTGTCTCTGACTGGGTCTCTGTGCCTAAGTCTGAGCTTGGGTTCGAGCCTGACTCAGTGCCAGAGTCATAGTCCGAGTCATAGTCTGAGTCTGACTCAGAGTCCGAGTTCGAGTCCGGGTCAGAGTCAGAGTCGTCGCCCCCCCGATCGGCCACTGCCGGCAGGCTCACCACCACCGGGCCCGGCGGAGCATCGTCAATATGCAACCGCCCCTGCGAATCAAGTTTCCCCTCCCGCTGGGTTCCATCGGGCAGCGTAATAGCATAATCCTCGTCAGCCAGCGGCGAACCATCAGGATCGGCAAACTCCATATTGATCACGTCCCGGAACTCCAGCAGCCCGGACTCCTGCTCCCGGCCGAAGTCCTGTCCGTCGGCTCGAATCACAAAGAAGTAACGAGGTGGGCTGTACGACCCGCCATAGGGTTCAAGCTCTGCCTGGGTCGGTATGTCGTTTGTGTTGCTGTGGTATTCGAACTCCCATTGGGCCTCGACCCGGTCGTTGGACACGTTCGCCGGGATCACCGCCACCCGTTCGTGGGCACCGCGTGAGCTGTGCTCGAGAAGCACGAACTCGATCTCGGAGCCGTTCGGAAGCCCGGTAATGTCGGCCGACATGGTGACGATGTCGCCACGCCGCACTTGATCAGATGACCACCTCATGCCCGCCACGCGAATGGGGGGTACGACACTGATACGGCCGGATTCCGCCTCGAGACCGTTGTCGGGCAGGCTCACCGTGAAGTACACTTTGTCGCCAAGCCGGGCATCATCGGGCACCGAAAACTCGCCCGAGAAGCGATTGCAGTAGACCTTGCCGGAGACCTGGCCGAGCCTTGCACCGTTCTCGCTGGTGCCGGTCACTTTGATTTTGGCCCCCTCACCAACAAGGGCGGTAAGCACCTCAAAGCACACTGCCCGACCGGCCGGCGCGGTTGCCGACAGCCAGACAGCGGCCACCAACTGCGATTCGAGCTTGATCACATGCTCAGAATCGGTGGAGCAATCGTACTGCAGATCGGACATGTGCGAAATCCTCGATCAGAGTGATCCAACATCCACGTGGCGCGGCTGTCGATTCAGCCAGAGCGCAGGCTCATAATGCCTCAAAGCGGCGTTGCAGTCAAGCTTGATAGCGAAACGACCGCCGCGCAGCCACGAAGGTCTCTCAAGTACTGTCCTCCCCCCATACTGCCCTGCTCCCCCTAAAACTCAAACTCCACCCCCACGATCGGCACGATCCCCAGCACCAGGTCGTCGCTGTCCACGAACTCGCTGTATCCAGACAGCTTATTGGCGTGGTTGAACACATTCCACACCGACACATATACGATCAGGTTGGAACCGCTGAACTGAAACCGCCGGTCCACCCGTACATCGAGCGAGTGATACGGAGGATTGCGGGACTCGTTCACCCGCGAACGGTCCCACTGCCACCATTGCATAGGCGGGAACTGGTAAGGTGGTGTGGTTGCCAAACGCATTGGCGTATATGGCGTGCCACCGGCGTACACGAACCGCAGCCCCACCTCCCAGTGGGCGCCGGGGCGCACCCCCAGTTGCGCTGTCAGCATCAGGCGGCTGTCGGTCACCCGGTCCCGCCAGAGACCGTCCAGCCCCCGATACTCCGCACGCGACCAGCCCATCCCGACAAAACCGTGCACCTGCGAAACCAGCTTGCTCTGGCAGACCAGTTCCACTCCATACGAGCGCGCCTCTCCCGAATCGGTCAGCAACTGATACCAGCTATATCCGTAGCGGTACACGACCTCATCGGCTATGAACAGCTCCGGTGTCGAGCGATCCATCGGGAAATCGTCATACGCCTTGTAGTAGGCCTCCAGCGTCAGCCGCGTGTTGGATGCCGGGCGGTGCTCCAGCCCGACCACGGCGTGCTTTGCCTGCAGGCTCGGAAGCTCCCGGTACTTCTCGCGCTGCATCAGCATCAGCATCGGCAACTGCTGGTAATACACACCATAGGCCGCTTTCAGCCGGGTGGACTCGGTCAGCGCCAGCCCCGCACTCAGGCGTGGCCCCACATGACCGACCCGCGTGTACTCGAAACGGTCGAAGCGCGCACCGAGCGAAAGATCGAGCCACTGGTTCGGGCGCAGCGTATACGTCGCAAAAAGAGCCGAGCGGTTGTCCGACACGGTGTCGGCGATCACGACGTTTATCGGCGGGTATCCGAACGGGTGCATGTCTTCATAGTCAAACAGATCGACCTCGTGCCGGGTCCACTTGTACTCACCGCCCAGCTCCAGCTGGTGCATTCGTCCCGGACGCCATCGGTTGACACTGCGAACCTGTGTGCTTCGGCGATGCTGACGGTTGAGAATCTGCTGCCGTTTGTTGTCGTCGCTTCGGTAGTCCAGTTCGAAATCGGTTGCCTTCTGAGACAGCGACAACTCCGACAGGCCGTGTTGTCCCCACAGCCAGCGCCAGTTGACGCCCAGCGTGTATTCGCAGGCTTCGGTCGTGCCGTAGACAGAAACATCGTGCTGTCGGTCAATCGTCACGTCATCCACCCCCAGAACTCCCAGCACACTCACCCGGTGCGAGCGTGAGACATCCCAGACAACTTTTCCCTGGTAGTCTGAAAAACGCGGCAGGATGCCGACGCCGAGCGCCTCGGTCAGGACATCAAGGTAACTGCGACGGGCGGCCAGCATCCAGCTTCCGCGGCCACGACCCAGCGGTCCCTCGCCGATCGCGCCCAGCCCGGACAGCCCCATGTCGGTCTGGAAGACGGTCTGCTCGCGACTGCCTTCCCGAAACCGGAGCGCCATAACGGATGACAAACGGCCGCCATACGAGGCGGGAAACCCGCCCGCATAGAAGGTCGCCTCTTCTATGAAATCAGGATTCAGCAGACTGATGGCGCCGCCGGTGGTTCCGAAGACGGGGAAATGATTGATGTTGGGAACTTCGATATTGTCCAGATAGAACCCGTTTTCGGTGGGGGAACCGCCGCGTACGATCAGGTGATTGATCGCCAGGCCGTTCTTGAATACCCCCGGATGGTTCTGCATCACCCGGCTCACATCGCCGGCCGATCCCGGCGAGCGGCGGATTTCCTCCGTGTTATAGGACACGGTCCCCGGGTGCTCCAGGGCAGGCTGACTGAAACATCCGCCGCTGACCACCGCGCCCTCAACCCTCGTCACCGACTGCGCCAGGCCCATCACGATGCGCGTGGTTCGGCCCGACCGGGCAATCACATCCGAACGCTGCGCTGTTTTGTACCCGACACTGGAGACGCGAAGCTGATAACTGCCGGCGGGCACCACAGCGAAAAGGAAGTGCCCGCTGCTGTCGGTCCCGGTCACGCGCGGGCTTCCCTCGAGCCGTACCGTGGCTCCCGGCAGCGGCCGCGCCGTTGAGACATCGATCACCTGCCCGGCGATCGCCCCCGAGGGCACGAAGTGGCCGGAGAGTGCCTCGGCGCTGAGCACCGTAGTCGCGAGCAACGAGACAAGCAAAACTACCAGGGAGGCGACCGGCCGCACTACACTCCCGGCGAAACCCGCCCGGCGATGACGCTTGCAGCAATCAGACACAGACATGCCCCTCATTTCTCCCGTTGTGAACAGGACACTGATTACGTCTCAATATATGTACTATACTACGCTGCAGCCACCGCAAACGTCCAACAGCACATCAATTCCTAACCAAATGCCCGGTCCTGACCGCTAAACCGCCGCAGATAGCCCAGTTGTCCGACATGGTAGGACTCGTGGAACACCAGAAACGCCAGCACCCCCGCGATCGTTTTCGGCATCGGCGCTACCTCGTACGGTCCTTCGGTGGCCAGCTCCTCGTCAGTGATCGTGGCAAGCCGCTGCGCAAGCTTCGCGCCGACATCGTCCAGCACCTCATGCAGTTTCGCCAGCGGCGGATAGGCCGCCCGGTTCTCGTCCTTCGCGCCCCAGGCAAACGTCTTGCCAAGGTCGTAAGATACGTCGATAGTCAGGTGCTTCGCCATTTCGAGGCGGTACGTGGCGATATGCCCCAGCACGAAATGCGCCGAGTTGCAGTCCGGGTGCGGACTTGTCCCCGCCTCTTCGCTGGTGATTCCGTCGAGTGTCCGTTTGGCGGCATCGTTGTTCAACTTCAGCAGGTTCGCCAAAAGCTCTTGTGAGGTCATGTGGTGTTCTCCATTGCTTCGCATGATCGGCTGGCAATGACGCGCAGCGAAATTGTCAGTCCGGGTCGATGCGGTTGTTGGAAGGTCATCTCGTTACGAGCTTCTTTCCCAAACGAATTGCCCTTGTCGTCAGGGATGAAGCAATCTCTCGTGACTTTTTGGTCCCTGGCTTCGTTATGGTACCGACAATCTTGTGACCGCCGTAGCGCAGAACCTCCTTGACGGCTCGGATGGCTCCCCTGCTCTCGGGAAGAATGAAGTTGAAGGGCCACGGTGTCGTGCATGCAGTCACGATCACCGCACGCTTCCCTTTCTGCCTTGGAACGGGCATACCGCCGGAGCTTTCCCCCATGAATGCCGGAACATTGCGGTCGAAAAGAAGCTTCAGCGGTGCGCACATGTTCCCCCAGTGTGTCGGTGTACCAACGACCAGGGCGTCGGCCTGCCCTATCTTCCGGCCCACCATCTGAGCATCATCTTCAGGCAGTACACATGTTTCCTTCTCTCGGCAGACCATGCACGCTGTGCAGTATCTCATATTGAGTTTGCACACATCAATCCACTCGACGTCATGCTCGGCCGATAGAGGTTCGGTTATGGCTTTGAGCAGAGAAAAGACTGTTCCGTTCTTTCGAGGGCTTCCGTTGAGCACCAATACTCTCATCGTCCGGCCTTCCTTCCATCAATGGGATTCTGACAGCGTGTGATTCCTTGAGTCGCTGCCTCAAGAAACACCCGGCACGAACGGCCGTCAATAGTCGCTTCGCACATGTGGCACATGTGATTGTACGAACGCCCGATCCCCAAAAAGGAACAGCCGATCAGAAACGATGCCTGACCGGCTGCGCGCGGCCTCCACTGCCAAGAGCCGCGCTTTCCGATTGCGAGATTGACTTTTCTTATCGCTGCCTGATGAAGCTGCACCTTCCGCTAACGGCGCACCAGGCTGAAGAACTCCGCCCGGGTCGCCGGATCATCGTGCATCTCTCCCAGCACGCACGAGGTAGTCATGCTCGAATTCTGCTTTTGCACTCCTCGCATCATCATGCACATGTGCCGGGCCTCGATCACCACGCCAACCCCTTTGGCGTCGGTGTACTTCTGGATACACCTGGCAATCTGGTTGGTGAGCTGCTCCTGAATCTGCAGCCGACGGGCGAAAACATCCACGACCCGCGCCAGTTTCGACAGCCCCAGCACCTTGCCATTGGGGATATAGGCAATGTGCGCCTTGCCGACAAAGGGCAGCAGATGGTGCTCACACAGCGAGTACAGCTCGATATCACGGACCACAACCATGTCGGTCGCATCGGAGCTGAACAGGGCGCCGTTGATGACCGCCTCGACATCCTGTTGGTAGCCCTGACACAGAAACCGCATCGCCCTGGCGGCCCGCGCGGGCGTCTTCAGCAGTCCCTCGCGCCCGGGGTCCTCGCCCAACTGCACTATCATGTCCCGGAAGAGCTGTTCTATCGGGTCCGTTCTCTTCACCAGCTCGTCCACGGTATGGACTGAGAACTCCTGATCGGTCGATTCAGTTCTGGTCAGTTCGATTGCCTTTTCCATTGCCTTCATGTTGTCCTCTTGGCGGCTGCCGGAGCGCGATTGCGTTTGTCCTGATTCACCATTCAGCCGTTATGTTTGCAGGTTGTCTATTGATATTCGCTATCATATCGCATTTGTCTAACTATTGTTGATAACGTATCTTGGTTGGCGTTGGTTCCCTCCCACCAGTGTTTTTTCCTGCGGGCGTCTGTGCTGTCGGCGCAAGACGGTCTTGTGGGCGGTCATGCAGGTTTGCAGCGGGCGAGTGTATCATCGTGGCGAGTGCTCCGGTGGCCCGAATGGCCCATCGCCGACACATGTGAACTAATGCCCCGCCAATGTGTTATGGCCAGTACAGTATGGATCGCGGCACTCGTTCGTTCGTGGCGCGGCAGTGACGTGGCACAGGATGAGTATCCCCGGGACGGCCCATGCGGATTGGCTGTTCTGCGCTCTTGCATCTGTGGTATATTCTCCTTTATTTGCCATACGAGGCGCCAAAGCTGCTGTGGTTCGGACGGCCAGAGCGCCGCGTGCTTACGCAACAACTGCAAACAGGGATGTGACCAATGGAACTTGGTTTCTTTTCGGAATTCTTCAGGGGTCTGGATTACCCCATGCTTCTGGGTATGGCCATCCGCATTCTCATCATAGTCGTTGTGGCCCTGATCACTCAGAAGGTCCTGAAACTGCTGATTACGCGCCTGTTCAGTACGCTTTTGGAGCGCGAGAAGTTCGATGGTGAGATGAAAAAGCGCGCGGCCACGCTCAGTTCACTGGTCAACTACGTGGTCGTCGTGGGGTTGTGGGCTATCGTGTTCATGATCATCCTTGGTCAATTCGGTGTCAATATCGGGCCGATTCTGGCCGCGGCCGGCATTATCGGTGTGGCGGTCGGTTTCGGTGCTCAGCATCTGGTCTCCGATGTGATCAGCGGGTTTTTCATCCTGATCGAGGACCAGATCCGGGTCGGCGACGTTGTCCAGATCAGCGGCCGCGGCGGCATTGTCGAGCGCGTCACGTTGCGCAACACTGTTTTGCGGGACCTCGCCGGCAATGTCCATTATGTGCGCAATGGTATGATCGACACCGTGACCAACATGACCAAGGAGTTTTCGTTCTATCCGCTGGAAGTGGGTGTGGCATATCGCGAGAACACCGATGAAGTGATTGCGGTGATGCGCGAAGTTGACGAGAGCCTTCGGAACGACGAGAAGTATGCTGATTTCATTCTTGAGCCGATAGAGGTGCTCGGGGTTGACAAGTTTGCCGATTCGGCCGTGATCATCAAGGCGCGCATCAAGACCCAACCGATCCGCCAGTGGTTCGTGGGGCGTGAGTTCAACCGTCGCCTGAAGATCGCCTTCGATCAGAAGGGTATCGAGATCCCGTTCCCGCATCGCACGGTGTACATGGGGCAGGGCAAGGATGGTAGCGCGCCGCCGCTGCGCGTCCACAGAAATGCCGGTAATGGAGAATAGACAACGGTGCCTGTCGGCAAACTGAAAGCAGCCTGGGAAACCACCAGGTACTATGTCGGCGGTGTGTACAATCGCGCCGACCGGCACCACGTGTTCCTTGCTTCCGGCGGCCTGGCGTTTTCGCTGCTGATCTGCATGGTGCCACTGGTGCTAATCGTCTTTGCGGTTATCGGTCTTCTGCTGACGCGGGAGTCGATCACCGATGATATTGTGGGCTTCATCGACAACGCCATCCCGTACCCGGAATACGCGGACTTCATTAAGGAGATAGTTCTCAAGAGGATCCGCGAATTCACGATGTACAAGCGGCTGGCCGGCGCCCTGGGTTTTTTCGGGTTGCTGTTCGCATCATCGGGCCTGTTTGGAGCCATGCGCACGATTCTTAACCAGGTTTACAAGATCAACGACTCGGAATCCATCCTTGTCTCCAAGCTGCGCGATTTCGGGCTGATCCTGATGGTGCTGGCGTACTTCCTGTTGTCGACTACGGTGTTTCCCCTGCTGAGCGTTGTCACGCGGCTAACCGAAGAGATCGCCGTTCTGGCGCCCTTCGATACCGGACTGGTGGTCGGCGTGGTCATCTGGGCGGGTCAGTTTGTCCTGATTACGCTGGCCTTTCTGTTCATCTTCTATATGGTGCCGACAAGGCGCCCCCCCAAACGCGCCGCGCTGGCCAGTGCGCTGGCCACCGCCATTCTCTGGGTGATTGCCAAGGAGTTGTTTGGCTTCTACCTCGCCAATGCCGTCAACCTGCAGCGGATCTATGGCGCCTATCTGGTGGGTATCGCGGTTGTCTTCTGGATATACTACAGCTCGATCGTGTTCATTCTTGGCGCGGAATTCGGGCAGCTTGTGCACGAACGCCATCAGCAGATCAAACCTCCCAAACGCGGCCGACACCGTTTCTTCCCCTGGGACCTCGATGACTGAAAAGTTGCAGCCCTGAAGGGCGGTTAGTGATCGCTGTTTTGGCGACGCATCGACAGGGCAATGCGCCGGCGCTCAAGATCAACCTCGAGTACATGGACGGTTACGCGCTGCTGCACTTTCACGATGTCGTTGGGGTCAGTGACGTACTTATCCGCCAGTTCACTGATGTGCACCAGTCCGTCCTGGTGGACGCCGATATCGACGAAGGCTCCGAAAGCGGTAACGTTGGTGACGATTCCCGGCAGGGTCATGCCCGGCTGTACGTCCTCGAGGGTGCTGACCGCCTGAGAGAATGCGAATGGTTCGAAAGCGTCGCGGGGGTCGCGTCCCGGTCGCGCCAGTTCGTTCATGATATCCTGCAGGGTGGGCAGGCCGATTCGTTCTGAGACATAGCGATTAACATCGATGCGCTGCCTGAGGTTTTCGTTTTCGATCAGCGATGCGATGTCACATTGAAGGTCCCGGGCCATGCGCTGCACCACCGGGTAGCTTTCGGGGTGGACGGCGCTGCGGTCGAGCGGATTGGCCGCCTCGGCGATGCGCAGGAATCCGGCCGCCTGTTCGAAGGCCCTGGGGCCGAGGCGGGGCACATTCAGCAGGTCATCGCGACTGGCGAAAGCACCGTGCTGTTCGCGCCAGGCCACTATCTGCCGCGCCAGATGCGGACCCAGCCCGGAGACGTAGGCGAGCAACTGCTGACTGGCCGAGTTCAGTTCGACGCCGACATTGTTGACGCAACTGAGCACGGTATCATCGAGTGCCGACCGCAGAGCTTTCTGGTCGACATCGTGCTGGTACTGGCCCACCCCGATGGCTTTGGGGTCGATCTTGACCAGTTCGGCCAGTGGGTCCATGAGCCGTCGACCGATACTGACCGCCCCGCGCACGGTGACGTCCTTGTCGGGGAACTCCTCGCGAGCGGCATTGCTGGCGGAATACACCGATGCTCCCGCCTCGTTGACCATGACGACCCCGATCTCAGGGCTCAGGTCAAGCGACCGGATGAACTGCTCGGTCTCGCGCCCGGCAGTACCATTGCCGATTGCGATGATCTCGATGCGGAAGCGCTCGATTAGTTCCCGGATGGTTTCGGCGGCGCGCCGGCCGCGCTCATTCTTCTCGTGAGGGAAGATGGTGTCATGGTGTTCCAGGCTGCCGTGATGATTAAGGCAGACAACCTTGCACCCGGTGCGAAAGCCGGGGTCGATGGCGAGGATGCGCTTGCGTCCCAGCGGCGGGGCCAGCAGCAGCTCCCGGACATTCGCGCAGAAGATGCGGATGGCTTCCTCGTCGGCGCGCTGTTTGAGCAGTCCGCGCCACTCGGTCTCCATAGCCGGTCGCAACAGACGGTCATAGCTGTCGGTGACGGCCTCGCGTACCTGCTCTGACGCGGCGGTGGCTCCAATGACGAATATTCCCCACAACAGATCGAGCGCTCGTTCTCTTTCGGGGGCGATATGCAGTCTGAGTACGCCCTCGCGTTCCCCGCGGAACATGGCCAGCAGGCGGTGCGAGGGCGCCTGAGCGGCCAGTTCGTGCCATTCGAAGTAGTCCCGATACTTGGCGCCGGTTTGTTCCTGAGTGCGGTTGACCTTTGAGGTGATAAGGGCTTCCCGTTCGAACATGCGCCGCAGACGGCCGCGGGCGTCGGCGTCCTCGTTGACCCACTCGGCAATAATGTCTCGCGCGCCGGTCAGGGCCTGTTCGGTGTCGGCCACCTGTTTGTCCGGGTCGACGTACGTGCGGGCGGCCTTGTCGATATCGAAGCTGTCCTGTCCGAACAGCAGTTCCGCCAGCGGCTCCAGGCCTTTCTCGCGGGCGATGGTTGCGCGTGTCCGTCGCTTCGGACGGAAAGGCAGGTAGGCGTCCTCGAGCTGCGCCATAGTCTCGCAGGCGTTGAGTTTGTGTTGCAGTTCATCGGTCAGCAGTTCGCGCTCGGTCAGGGAGCGGGTGATGGCGTCGCGGCGTTCGTCGAGGGCACGAAGCTGCGCGAGGCGATCGCGGATGGTCGTGATGGCGACCTCGTCCAGGCCGCCGGTTGCCTCTTTGCGGTAGCGGGCGATGAAGGGAACCGTGGCCTGGTCATCGAGCAGCCGGATGGTGCCCTCGACCTGGCTGGGTGAGACACTGAGTTCCTGCGCTATTCTGGTCGTGTAGTTTGTCATCGAAACAGTCTCTTTCGTTGTGGAGTACATTCCCATTATACGCAGCGAATCGCAGTTGGCAAGCGGTGACTGCAGGCGGGGGCCATTCGGATGCGCGGCAGTCAATTTGGTGCTGTACAACGGCGGGTCAAAGGCTTACTTTGGTGCTGATGTGGGCCGCAGGGCCTGCGGGGTTATCACAGACAGACAGGAAGATATGAGAAGAGCGAAGAGAGAAATCAAGAAAGACGAGCCGACCCAGGCTGAGAAGACCGCGCGCGAGGAACATGTGGTTGAGCCGGAGGACGCCCTCCCGGAAGTGACCTTGTCGCAGATGCCGGAGGCGATCAGGCAGGCTGCCGGGCGAGCCGGCTGGAATGAATTGATGCCGGTGCAGGCCAAGACGTTGCCGTACATACTTGCGGGGCGCGACATGATGGTGCAGTCGCGCACCGGCAGTGGCAAGACCGGGGCCTTTGTCATGCCGATTCTGCACCGCATGGACCCGAACCGAAACGAGACGCAGGCGATGATCCTGGTGCCGACTCGCGAGCTGGCGCTGCAGGTGTTCAACGAGTGCAAGATGCTGGCCGGGGACAGCGGGGTGCGTTCGATTGCCGTGTACGGTGGTGTCGGTTACGGTGCCCAGATGGAGGCGTTCAAGAAGGGGGCACATATTGTGGTTGGCACTCCCGGCCGCATCCTGGATCACCTGCTGCGCGGCACGCTGCGGCTGGGAGGGCTGGAGATACTCGTTTTCGACGAGGCTGACCGGATGCTTTCCATGGGGTTCTACCCGGACATGAAGGAGATCAAGCGGTACCTTCCGCGCCGGTTGAGCAATGCGTACATGTTTTCGGCCACATTCCCGCCGCACGTGATGGCGCTGGCCGGGGAGTTTCTGACGCATCCGCAGATGCTCAGCCTGTCTCGCGATGTGGTCCATGTACCGCAGACCGAGCAGGCGTTTTACAATGTTGCCCCGATGGAGAAAGATCGCGCTTTGGTGCGGTTGATCGAGGTGGAGAATCCTGCCTCGGCACTGATTTTCTGCAACACGAAGCAGATGGTGCACTACGTGTCGGTCGTGCTCCAGCGGTTTGGTTACGATGCTGATGAACTGAGCGCGGATTTGCCGCAGAAGAAGCGAGAGAAGCTATTGGAGCGGTTGAAGCAGGCCCGGCTGAAATTTTTGGTGGCGACGGACCTTGCGGCACGCGGCCTCGATATTCCGGCGTTGTCGCACGTGATTCAGTACGAGCCACCTGAGGATCCGGAGGCGTATATTCATCGGGCGGGGCGTACGGGAAGAGCCGGAGCCAGCGGCGTGAATATCTCTTTGGTGTCGGGTGAGCAACTGACGCAACTGCGGCGTATCGCGGCCCGTTTCGAGATCGACCTGCTGGAAAGAACGCCGCCGAGCGAGGCCGATGTGCAGCGCGTGGTTTCCGAGCGGCTGCTGGTGGCGCTGGAGGCGCGGCTGCGTAACCGCGACCGGGTACAGGTCGAGCGCATGCAGCGTTTCGCACCGCTGGCGGAGGCGATTGCCGAGGGGGATAATCATTCAATAATGGCGATGCTGCTGGATGACTACTACCAGGAGACGCTGCAGTCGCAGCAGCAGGCTCCGGAGCCGGTCGACTACAGTGCCCCGAGCGCGACGAAATCGGTCAGGCGCTCGCGTCCTCCCCGCAGGCGGCCCGGTGGTGATCGCGGTGGGTCCGGCAGTTAGCTGACGGCTGCACCGGCGGCGTTGGGCGGTCATGCTGTATTTGCTTTTGGCGATCGGATGCAGCGCCTCGATTGCGCTCATTTTCCGGATCAGCGAAACCCGTGACATGAACCGCTATGCCGTGACGACAGCCAATTATGTTACGGCCTGTATCACGGCGGTGGCAACACTGGTTGTCGACGGGCGATCGCTGCCGTCGATCGGGGGGATAATCGACAGTTTGCCGCAGTTGGCCGGGGCGGTGGCCGGGCGGGCGGACCTTCTGACCGGCAGCGCCAGTCAGGCGTGGGCGGTGTGTGTCGGGCTGGTGGCGGGGGTGTTTTTCTTTCTGGCATTCATCTATTATCAGATTTCGGTCCGCAATCATGGTGTCAGTCTGCCCGGGGCCTTTGCCAAGCTGGGGATACTGGTGCCGATGTCGCTCTCGCTGGTGTTGTGGCAGGAGATGCCGCGTACGATCCAGTGGCTGGGGATTGCGCTGGCGGTGGGGTCGATCGTGCTGGTCAACCGTCCGGCGGACCGTCTGAGGCGGGGGTTGAAGGCCTCGCTGTTGCTGCTGTTTGCTTTCGGCGGGCTGGCCGAGTTCAGCAACAAGGTGTTTCAGCGGCACGGCCTGCTGGAGGACAAGGCGATATTCCTGCTGGTGACGTTCTTCGTTGCCTTTGTGCTGAGTCTTGTGGTGACGGTTCGCAGGGGGCTTCCGGTTCGCAGGCGGGATATCCTGACCGGTGTGGCGGTGGGGTTGCCGAACCTGTTCTCTTCGTCCTTCCTGATCGAGGCGCTGGATCGCATTCCGGCGGCGGCCGTGTTTCCTGCTTACGGTGCGGGGACGATTCTTGTCATCACGCTGTTCGGTGCGGCGTTCATGGGGGAGCGACTCACCGGACGTGACCGGGCGGTGGTGGCCCTGGCGGTGCTTTCGATCGTGTTGATTAACCTGCGGGTGTGACTGGGATACCTCTGAGAATGGATCAGACCAGCCGGGTGGTGCCGTCGGTGTCGTTCTTGCGCACGCGCCAGAAGGAGTCGATGAACCAGCGGTTGGAGTCGTAAATGTGTTCGATGACCTCGAAGCCGGTTTCAGCAGCGAGGGTTTCAATATCCGATTCGAGGTACTTGTATGAGTACTCGACATGAATTGGTTCCCAGGGGCGGAAGGAGAACGAGCGGCCGATGGCATGAATGAAGACCTCCTGTGCCTTGAGGCTGACGAGGTAGCTTTCCATGGCGCCGGAGAAGACATCGTAGGTGCCGATATGCCGGAAGCTTTCGATATCGAATTCGCCGCCGAGTTCGCGGTTGATGCGGCGGAGTATGTTGTAGTTGAATTCGGCCGTGACGCCTTTCGGGTCGTTGTAGGCCTTGAGGAGCAGCTCGATGTCTTTCTTGAGGTCGAAGCCGATGATCAGGTTATCGCCGTTGTTGAGACCGTTCCACATGGAGCGCAGAAAGATGCGCGCCTCGGCATGGCTGAAATTGCCGATGCTGCTGCCGAGGAAGATGGCGATGTTTCTGCGGCGGTAGCGGTTGTTGAGCCACTTGATGCCGGTGGAGTAGTCGCTGATCAGGGCCATGAGGTCCAGATCGGGGAAGCGGCCGATCATGTCCTCGGCCAGTTGTTCGAGTGCGGATTGGGAGATGTCGATGGGCACGTACTGGAAGTCGAGCTGGTGTTTGCGGAAGGCCTCGATCAGGCAGGATGCTTTCAGGGCGCTGCCGGCGCCGAATTCGATGAGGTTGAAGGGCTGATTGTCGGCCAATTGGGTGAAGCGGTCGGCGTGACGCCGGAGGATGTCGAGTTCGCAACGGGTGGGGTAGTACTCCTCGAGTTGCGTGATCTGCTCGAAGAGCTGACTGCCTTCGGCGTCGTACATATACTGTGAGGGGAGGCGTTTCCGAGTTTCAGACAGGCCGACGAGGACATCGAGGGCGAAGGCCTCGCGGGCGCCGAAGTTGCGTGCGAAATCGGCGGCGCTGACTATCTTGATTGTTTGTTGTGGCATCCTGTTTTTGGTATCGGTTGGTCAGTCGGTGTTCTTTACCGGGGGTCATCGGCCAGTCGGATCCCGGTGAACTGCCATCGTTTATCGCTCTGGAAGAAGTTGCGATAGGTCGGCCGGATATGGCTGCGCCCGGTGGCGCATGAGCCGCCCCGGAGCACGATCTGATTGTTCATGAACTTGCCGTTGTACTCCCCGAGCGCATCCTTCGCCTGCCGATACCCCGGGTATGGCTGGTAGGCGCTGGCGGTCCACTCCCACAGGTTGCCGAACATCAGGTGGAAGCCGTCGCCCCCGGAGAGCGGTGCGGCGACCGGGTGAAAGATACGGTCCTCGGCGAAGGCGCCACGATTGTCATCGATGGCCTGCTTCAGGGAGGCGATTTCCCACTCGGTTTCGGTGGGCAGGCGCTTGTCGGCCCAGCGGGCGTAGGCGTGGGCTTCGTGATGGCTGACGTGGCAGACGGGCTCGGCAGGATCGACCGGGCGGAAGCCGTGCAGAGTCATGACCATCCATGTACCTTCGACCAGCTCCCAGTAGAGGGGGGCCTGCCAGCCCTCGGACTGCACGATATCCCAGCCATCGGCGAACCACCAGCGGTGATCCTCGTAGCCGTCGTCCTTCATGAACTCCATGTACTCGGCATTGGTGACCGGGCGGGTGGCCAGTTTGAAGTCGTTGATATAGCTGGTGTGTCGCGGGCTTTCGTTGTCGTAGGCGAAGCCGTTGCCGCCATAGCCGATCTCGATCTGTCCCGAGGGTATCTCGACCCAGCCCATCTGGTCCGGTATCTCGGCGCGCTGGTGCTCCCGCCGGATGTAGGCGGGGCGAAGGGGGTTGCTGGCGAGGATGTGTTTGATGTCGGTGAGAAAGAGCTCCTGGTGCTGTTGTTCGTGGTTGATACCCAACTCCAGCAATGAGAGGACCCGGGGCCAGTCCTGCTCGCTTGCCTGCTCGATCAGGCGGGCCGTCCGGGCGGTGATGGTATCCCGGTAGTCCAGCACCTGCCTGACAGTTGGTCGGGAGAGGGTGCCGCGGAGGTTGCGCTGGAATCGCTCGCCGAAGCTGTGATAGTAGGAGTTGAAGATGTAGTAGTAGTCCCGGTGGTATTTTCTGAAATCGGCCTCGAACTGCTCGAGGATGACTTGCTCGAAGAACCAACTGGTATGGCCGAGGTGCCATTTGGGGGGGCTGACGTCATCGATAGTCTGCACCACGAAGTCTTCGGTTTCCAAAGGCTGACACAGTTCTTCTGAGAACTTGCGGACAGCGAGGAATCTTTCGGCTAATTGCTTTCGATCCATGAGATTATCCCGCATCATTTATGGTATCGATGAATTGCGTTATAGCTACAACACGGGGGGGCGACGGCAGGTTCCGTCGGTCTGGCACAGGGCCTTCGGCTCGGATGCAGGCGACGAATCGGTTTGGCGGGCGACGCCGGTGATGTGAAGCAGCATTGCCATGCCGGCCATCGACGTTCGCTGTGGGCCGATGACCGGCGGTGGTTCTGATTGGGGTCACAGTCGTCAGTGGGCAATCGGTTTGTCGGTGAACAGGTAATCCCGGAGTTCCTTGTCGAATGTTTCGTCCTTGCGCCGAATCCACTCGAGCACCATAGCTGCGTGTTCCTTTTCCTCATCGCGATTGTGCTCGAGGATGTGGCGCAGCTCGTCATCGTCGCAGGCATCGACGCGCTGATTGTACCAGTCTACCGCCTCGAGTTCCTCGATCAGGGAGACGATAGCGCGATGCATATCGATGGTTGCAGCCGAGAGCAGCTCGGGTTTTTCGTGGAGGCCTTCGCTTGCCATACTGTAGATCTCCTTCGTCTGATAACTCCGTCAGCGGAGTTTGGTTCCTGACGTCCATGGTAGTCAAAACAGTCGTCGGTGGCAAGCCGTGATAAAGTTGATTGACAAACGGAGTCACGGCGCACCACTATGGGAAATACCGACGCAATCCATTTCCAAAAGGACGTTTGTTATGTCAAGAACGCATGTGTTGCTGATGTGTGCCCTGTTTCTGTTGGGGACGCCCTCGGGGGAGGCTTGCACGAACCTGCTCGTGACCAGGGGGGCCTCGGTCGACGGCTCGGTGATGATTACGTACACGTGTGACGGGTGCTTCCATCCGCACCTGAGCCGGACGCCGGCGGCTGAGTATCCGCCCGGCGATTCGCTGGCGATTACTCGCTGGGGAGGTGAGGTGAAAGGATGGATCGACCAGGTGGAGCACACGTATGCGGTCGTGAACCTGATCAACGAACACCAACTGGCGATCAGCGAGACAACTTTCGACGGGCGCCCGGAGCTTCGGAACCCCGACGGAATGCTGCATTATTGGGACCTGATGCAACTGGCGCTGCAGCGGGCGAAGACGGCCCGTGAGGCGATTGACGTCATGACGGGCCTGGTGGCCCGGTATGGGTATGGGTCGACGGGGGAGTCGATTTCTATCGCTGACACCAAGGAGGCGTGGATTCTGGAGATCATCGGCCCGGGGCCGGATTCAGTCAATCAGGGGCGGGTAACTGACGGGGCGCTGTGGGTGGCGGTGCGGGTGCCGGACGGTTACATCAGCGCTCATGCCAACAAGGCGCGGATAGGGACGATTCCACTGGATGACTCGGACAACTGCCGTTACAGTCGGCACGTGATCGAGTTTGCGATCGAGCGGGGGTATTATGATCCCGACAGCGGGGAACCATTCCGGTTTAACGAGGCGTATTGTCCGTCGAACGCGCGCAATCAGCGCTACGCCTCGGCGCGCGTGTGGAGCATTTTCAGGCGCGCGGCGCCGTCGCTGGAGTTGTCGCCGGACTACCACCGGGCTGTTGAGGGGGCGGAGCCGTATCCGTTGTGGATCAAGCCGGATGGGAAGCTGAGCCTTCAGGACGTATTCGACCTGATGCGCGATCACTACGAGGGGACGGCGTATGACATGACGCAGGGGGTGGACGCGGGACCGTACGGGTGCCCGAATCGCTGGCGGCCGATGACGTGGGAGGTGGACAGTGTTGCTTATGCGTGGGAGCGGCCGATCTCGACCCAGCAGACGGGGTTTTCGTTTGTGTCGCAGTCGCGGGGCTGGTTGCCCGATGAGGTCGGCGGGGTGATCTGGTACGGGGTTGATGACACGTACACGACGTGTTATGTGCCGCTGTATTGTTCGATTGAGGGGCTTCCGGAGGCGTATACGGTGGGTAACTATCGGGCGTTCAGCTGGGAGTCGGCTTTCTGGGTATTCAATGTGGTGGCGAATTTTGCGTGCCTGAAGTTTCAGTACATGTATCCGGAGATCAAGGCGGTACAGGAGGCGCTGGAGGGGCAGTTCATCCGGCTGCAACCGGCGGTGGACCGGACGGCGGTGGCGTTGTTGAAGTCCGACCCGGAGTTGATGCGTGCCTATGTGACCGATTACTCGCTGAGCGCCGGGGAGAAAGTGGTTCGTCGGTGGCGCGAGCTGGCTGAATACCTGTTCGCGAAGTACAATGACGGTTACGTGGCCGAAGAGCCGGGGCGGCCGAAGGATGTGGGCTATCCGGAGCAGTGGCTGCGGACGGTGTTGCAGACGCGGGCGGCTGATTTGCGGTTGCCGACGGTTGATTCCCCGGCAGATGCCGGGCGACTGGTCGACTGAGGCGAGCCGGGTGAAGGCGCGGAGGAGTCCGGCGGAGGGCATTCGGGAGTGAATCTCCGTGCTTGACTAACCTGACTTTGTGGATTTGATTGATAGACATATTAGCAGTCAGACAGGTTTGAACAACATGTGGAGGATGCAGATGAAGTCGCATCGAATGACGGGTTGGGCAGTAGTGGTGCTGCTGTTGGCGGTGGCCGTGGGGGTACCGGCGGCTGAGTACACGATGGAGGCATATCAGGCGAAGGTTGGCGAGGCCTCGGGCGAGGCGGAACTGGTGGTCTTGATGAAGGACTTCATGGCCAACGCGGGTGATATTGATGTGCTTCGGACGGTGCAGTCGTCGTGGGAGCAGATGGATCCCGAGGGGGTGCTGGCGTTTGCGCGTCAGCAGGCACAGGCGCATCCGGAGTCGGCGGTTCACCTGTATTTGCTGGGGCGGGTGGTGCCATCGTCGGTGGAGCGGATCGAGATCGGACGCCGGGTAGTTGCGATGGATCCTGAGTGGGCGTATGGGTATCGGTTGATCACGGCGACGTATGCGAAGGAGCTGTTCGAGGGCGCCGAGAAGACCGACGAGACGGCGGCGCTGGAGGCGATGGTGGCGGCAGACGGGCCGCATTTTGTGACGTTTGCCGAGATTGAGCCGATGGATCCGCTGTCGTGGCGCTTTTTGAAGGGCTATCACGTGCACGTCGGTGACTGGAGCGCTCTGGAGGGGACGCTTGACAAGGTGAAGGCGATCAATCCGTCGTGGGCGACTCCCGTTGATTACGCGACGTGTTATGCGGGGGCGGGTGATGTGGCTCGGGCGAAGCAGACGGTGCAGGAGTTTGTCGAGCAGATGGTGGCATCGGGGGGTGTGCCGGTCGACGAGCAGGAGACGTACATGAATCATTTCTATCGGACGGTGCTGGTGGATGCCCGGCGGTTCGAGGCTGCGATTGAGTTTGTGATGTCGCAGGAGGACTTTGAACAGGATAAGGGGGGGGTGTATGACGTGGCCTGTTTGTATGCATTGAAGGGGGACGCGGAGGCGGCGTTTGCGTATCTGGAGAAGGCGGCGGCGGCCGGGTGGGATGACGCCTGGCACATGGGTCAGGACCCTGACATGGCGCCGCTTCGCGACGATGCGCGTTATGATGCTATCGTGGCCACAGTTCAGGCCAACTGGGACAACGGTGCCGAGGAGCGTCGGGCGAAGGCGCTGGCGGGCAAGATCAGCCGACCGGCCCCGGACTGGACGCTTGCGGATGCTGAGGGGAACATGGTGAGCCTGGCGGACCTTCGCGGGACGGTGGTGGTGCTGGATTTCTGGGCGACGTGGTGTGGTCCGTGCCGCATGGCGATGCCGATGCTGGATGAGTTTGTGGAGAAGCATGCGCAGGACCGGGTGCGGGTGTTCAGTGTGAATGTGTGGGAGCCACAGAGTGTCAAGCAGAAGACGTACATGCAGGAGAACGGGTACGATATGACGCTGTTGTACGGCAATGACGATATGGCTCGCGCCTATGGGGTGCAGGGTATACCGCATCTGTGCGTGATCGATGCGGAGGGGAACATTCGGTATGAGGCCGGCGGGGTGCATTCGGGTCTTCTGGAGAATCTTATCTGGTGGACAGGGGATTTGCTGTAAGTTGTCGATGGCAGACTGTGAATTGCGGTAGCTTCGCGTGAAGCTAAAGCAGCAGGCGCCGGGGTTTGTTCTGAAGCTCCGGCGTTTTCTGTTGTGGGCGGGGTGCGCGGCGTCCTGACAGGTGGTCAGGCAGTGGTGAGCGAGTCTCAGACGGGGTTGAGGCGGCGCAGCCAGCCATGGAGGAAGGCGCGTTGGGTGAGGTCCTGTTCGGCGCGGGTGAGATAGTGGGCGCCCTGGCGGACAGACAGCGCGATGGCGAGGATGTCGGCGCGGCCGGAGTGGTTCAGGCTGGTGATGGCGGCTTGGGTGCGCGGGCCGATGAGGCAGTCGACACGCAGCGGCGGGGTGTCCGGCGGCAGCAGGAGGTTGAGGGTTTGCTGCAGGATACGGGCTGCCCGCCTGAGTCCCAGGTGGGCAGCCATATCCAGCAGGCGGTTGGCAACGCGTTGCGAGGCGATGTGCTCGCCGCCGATGTGGTCCCAGTAGTGGCCACGATACCAGGAAGTGACCTCTCGCCGGAGGCACGCCAGATCGGCCAGGTTGTCGGGGAAGGTCGGATGCGCCCGGCAGGCGTCGATGAGTCGCCAGCCCGGCCAGTCGGGGTGGAAGCGTCGCGAGATGCCGGCATAGGTCTCGCGGCCGTTGTCATGGGGGTGATTGCTCAAGCCGCCCTCGCGCTGCAGAAGACCGGTCAGAGCGGTTTGGTAATCGGCCATGAGGTTCTCCTTCCCGAAGCAGTTTGTCCGTGTTTCGCCCGGTTGTGTTGCGAGCGTATCGCTTTCATCTATGGGGGCGGCGGGGGGAGTTGGTGTGAAGTTGTCGGGAAACTGGGGGGGGAACCTGTTGACAAACAGGTCGGAGTTTGCGTTCTTGTTGGTGACGCAAGCGATGGTCTACGGAATGCTGTTAAGTGGCAGTTTCTGTTTAGACGTCTGACGCGTTTCTCTAACGCACGCCGATCAGGAAAGTAATCAAGTGCCATGTCGCGTTGTTGTGCCCACTGCGGTGGTCGGGTACAGCAGGAGGGCTGTAATAGATGTTCGTTGGGCTGGCCTCTGCCGACCGCCGGCGCAGGCCCAACCCAAGGGGCTCAGACTCAAGAGGAGGCGTGTATGCAATTTGCTGTGAAAAGGAGCAGCCTGGTCTTGCTCTCCGGGATGCTCATTCTGCTGATGGGTGAGCCACGGGCTGTTGGGATCAGCCTGCACGAGGTAGCTGAGACGTCGGAAATGAAGATGCAACTGGCGTTGATGTGCCTGTGTGACTACGCGAATGAGCCAAGTCGCTTCAATCGGGATCACATTGAGCGAATTCTGCAGGCAGAGGTTGCGGAATCAGTGTTGACTGCGTTTGATGCAGCTGCACTCGCATGGAACCAAGCACTCAGGACACAGCCCAGCAAGCCGTAGTTCAGTATCGGCAAGATTGGCGGAATACAGTCGATGGAGAGCGGCTGGCGTATTACCGCAGTTTTGCGGCTGACAGGCGAAGTCTTCGCGGCAGAACGAGATATCGCCCTGGAGTTTGTGTCAGGACAAACGGCACCTACACTCCGGGATCCTGCTGCCTCAATCGACTGCTTCGGTCAACTGGCGGATGTCTGGCTTGACAGGTACGACGGAATGGCTCCATCGACCGGCACGGGGGAAGCACGAGTGTCACGTGATGTAAGTTCTTACCAAAGCACACTGACAATGAATCCCACAGAGATTGTGCCGGGATACACGAGATTGACCAGTTCATTCTACTACGAAGTAGACATTTCGCCTTTCGAGCAGCTGGTATTCGAGGGTAAGCAGATGTTTGACGGTACGGACGCCATCCTTGCCCTGTCCTTCGACGAGGAGGGCACATCGTGGGATCAGTCTTTTGTGTTTGTCGCGGACTGGGCAAGGTGTCGCATCATTGCGACATCTCGCCACGATTATGTTCCTGACGCGAACTGGTGTCATGCACGCGGGGGGCCGGGTACAGGACCTCTGCAGTTTTATCACCCGGCCGGGTTGGCATATGTTGGGCAGCACTGGTTTGTAGCCGATTTTTTCAATAGCCGTGTCCAGGTGTACAATGTCTACTGGGCCGACGATACGTGGACTCACAGGATGACGGTGGCGGACGATTTCGATGGTGTGGGCGACGTAGATGCAGTACGTATCCCTTCGGCCTCCGGGCCGAGCAGTGATGTGTTCGAGATGGCTGTGATAGACTATGGCAACGGTGAGGTTGAGATCTACGATTTGGATCTGGTTGGATCGCCGACAGCGACCCACCGTCGTACGCTGTTCGGCCGGGGTGAGGGGTTCGGTCAGTTGACGTCGCCTCAGTCAGTGTGCTACTATCGCAACAAGATCGACCACTACCCAATGTCCTATATCTGTGTATCCGATGCCGGCAACAACAAGCTGATTATGGCGAACACAAAGTACTATCAGAGTCCCACTGAAACGCCGCCGGGCATGTTTCCCGCTAATGCATTCCTGACAGATCTGACAATTGACTATTACGGGAACGTGTACGTGGTTGATACGGATAATGACTGTATCTACGTTGTGAGTCCGAATCTTCAGGAACTGGTGGCGGTCTTTGGCGAAAAGGGCACGGGTGATCGTCAGCTCTTTCATCCGAAGTACATCACCAAAATGGACTGCTGGCGATACAACGGTACCGAGCGGTATGAACCGGTGGTTGTGGGTGAGATGTTGACGACCGAGTTCTTCACTGAGGATACCGGCATCAGAAGCTGGGTACTGGGTTCGGAAGTGCTGTGGAGCCAGTGCAGGTACACGCCACAGCCCGTGCCCGGGTATTGGGACGTGGTTCGCTGTGACTGGCACCAGACCAACACAACCAACACCACTCGCTGGGTGTACCTGAACGATTCTCTGGTGTATCAGGCGGGACCGGCAATGAATCTTCCCGGCGGTCATTATGAGTTGTACTACCTGGAACCCGAGGATCCTGATACCTTCTGGATGAAGTTCGTGGTGCGCACCGAGTCGGTCTATGGGACGACTGATACCACGTTTGTCGATTCCATCCTGGTTGAACGGCGTGTACAATGCTGCGAGGGGATCCGAGGGAATGTCAACGGTGATCCTGCGGATGTCATCAACGGCTCTGACGTCACCTACCTGATCTCCTACCTGTATTCCGGCGGGGCGGCTCCGCCATGCCGGGAGGAGGGCAACGTCGATGGTGACCCTGATGAGCGGATTGACATCGTCGATTTGGTCTTCCTGCTGGCCTATATGTTCAGCGGCGGGATGGCGCCACCGGCGTGTCCATACTGATCGGGGGCAGAAGTGGAAGCGAACACAGAAACAAGTTCGGGGGTAGAAATGATAAAGCAAGTATGTATCGGTTTGGGAGCCGTGGTGCTCATGTTGTGCGGCAGTGGGTGTAGTGGTAGTGGTGGCGGGGGTGGAGGACATCCCAGCCACATGGGAATCAGAATCATAGGTGTCGATTCCACTACCTATCAGTGTTGGACGGATTGCGCGGAGACCTACTGGGTGAGGTTTCGTGATCTCGACGCCTATGGGCACCAAACGTATCAACCGTTTCTGAGAAGAGGTAGTCACTATGTATGGGGCCGATGGATTAACATGAACAACACCGGGGACGATACGGTGGGATGTGTGACGGCCGCGTATTTCAACACGGTGCCCGGTCTGGACTATGAGCTGGGGGTGCGACGCTGGAGGTCGGATACGTGGCAGGAGGATCAGGCGATCTGGCAGCATGGAACGTTCACAGCTCCGGTGTGGCCGTATTATTCGTATTGCGAGGACTGCTGCACACAGGCGGTGAGCAGGTACTATGCCGGTGCCTTCCAGAAACTGACCAATGACTATGCGCGGGGCTTGAAATTCGATCTTGAAACGAGCTGGGGGAAGCTCTGTGCCAGGCACGCGACACAGCCAGCTTGCTTCAGTTGTACGTGGGGAGGAGTGAGTGCGCGGGTTGAAGATACCGTGCGACATTGGACTCAGGTTGGATTCCAAAACGGCCATATAACGGTTGCAGACACGACGGTGCGCTATGATACGGCAGTTTATGTGGAGATTCTGCCGCATCTATCCTTGGGCGGCAATCTTGTCCAGAGGTGGCGGTTCACAGCCGATCAGATATTTGATTGGCTGAGTGTGGATATCCGACAGGAAGGCGAGTCGCTAAACTTCGAGTTATACTACCCGGGAACTGGGGATCTCGAGTTCTGGGTGAACAATCAGAGGTTCCTTGGTCTGGGAAACAGATTTGTCAACCCCTATCATTTTCAGGTTGTTCAATTCGCTGGCGAGATCACGCATTGGGAGAACGATATGGCGGGGAGCGCCTCAGACAGCTGCTGGTTTCGCAACTGCATGTACATGAACAGCGCCGGCACCTGGGTGCCGGCAGTGCTGGATACACTCGATAGTTTCGCCACAGATGCTGCGCAGTGGGGCGCGGCAGTGTTTGACGGTGGGTACTCCGGGGATTCTTTAGCAATCTGGGATTTGATAAGACTGCCGTCCAAGAAGTGAGGAGGATGACGCATGAGTTTCAGAATAGCAATGCTGTGGACACTTGTTCTGCTTCCTGTTTTCGCTGCGGCGAATGACGAAAGCGGTATTGTGACACGCGTCGATGATATTGCACACTACCGCGATTCCGTTGCAGTGCGGTTCGTGGTGCCGCCCCTCCAGGCCCCCCAGTGGGGTGATTCGGTGGAGACGATCATGCTGACGGTCGCCGATCTCGACACCATGGGCTGGCGGGGGTTGCTGCCGAGGGAGCTTGATGATACGTGTGTGATACGCAGGACGTCGTTTGTGGATATGAATGCGTTTGCTACGTACAGGATAACGAGAATGAACGGTCCTGGGGATTGGGACGGTGTGCCGGAGACGGCCACGGTGCGCGCATTCATTCATGACGAGACCGACCGCCCGTTGTTTGCCCTGACGTATCCGGAGTATGCAAGAGCGCGGAAGGCAGCACCGGTGAGTTACGAAGCGACCTGTTCTCTGCTTACCGGACAGACACCTGTGGAGGTGCTGGGTGGAGCCTGTCCTGATTCGCTGAAGCCAAGGGGAGGGGTAGTGACGGCGATTGCGGGTATAACACATCGGACGCCTCTTATCTTCGTTGACCTCGCCGTTTTTCATTTGGTCGAGACTGTGATCGCAGGGGAGCCGACATGCGTCTGGCTGATCGCCAGTTACGGCAGAAAGAGCGTGGAAGAACGCGCGCACTTAGAGGAATATGATACGAGGTTGGAAGTTGCTCACGCCGGCCAGACGTTCCGCTATGATGATTACACACTGGTTCGCTGGGATGGTTTTCCGGAGCACCCGGAGAATGTGGTGGTAATGGAGAATCTTGAGCAGTGGTTGCGGGAGTATCGGGATTATCGTCGTGAGTGGGAGCCGCCAGGTCCGCGGCCGGAGCGGCCTCGGCGGTAGGGGGAGGGCAGAGAGTTGGTGGCAGGACGGGCAGGACGGGAGGCCTGCCGCGCACAGAATAGCAGCGGTGGGGCACCGGGCCAGTCGCGCACAGGTTCGAGGGATGTCGAAACCTCGCTTCGCGACCCCTTCGGGGCAGGGGTTTCGACCTACATTCTGGACTGGGTTCACGCTCATTACGGCGTTGACATAGGTCAAGATAATGCAAAGCTCGGCTTTGATTTTGAGTTCATGAGCAGTGACACTGTGACATTAAACCTGAATGGAGTTCGCGTGAAGGAGTGGCAAAACAGTTTTGTCGACCCTGCTAAGCTGAAGATCGTCCAGTTCTGTGGAGAGATAACACATTGGGAGAACGACATGGCAGGCAGCGAAACGGACAGTTGCTGGTTCCGAAACAGCAGGTACCTTAGCAGCAACTGGGCTTGGGAGCCGGCAATCCTTGACACACTGGCGTCCGACGCTACTGATTCATCCCAATGGGGTACCAGGGTGTGCGATGGTGGATATGCGGGTGATTCTGTTGCTATTTGGGATAAGCACAGGCTACCGAACTGATAATCCCTTCAGGAGAAGAACCAATGTTACGAAGTATGCTATTCTCAATTATGATTGTGTTGGCGATAATGTGGATGAGCCTCACGGTGGATGCACAGACCATCTTTGACGAGCCACAAACTATTGAAGGCGTTGCTCGCGACTTCGTCAGTCCGTCGCGGGACTGTCGCCGAATAGTATGTGACAGCCTGTCGGTCGCCGGTCTCGATAGTATGGGGTGGTCCGGACTCATACCGGGCCACCTGGACGATACCTGTCTCATCATGCGCGTCTCTTTGATTGGTATTGAGGGTGAGTTGAGTTATCCGGTCGCGGGTGCACAGGCGGAGGCGACGCCGGACATACCTGTGAGTCCCTCAATTCACGCATTCATTCGGGTATCGGACCTGCGCCCGTTGTTTGCAGTGACCGGTCGCCACTGGGAAGTGTCACGTGTCGTCATTCCAATGAGTCTGGATGGTGTCGTCAATGCCATTAGGTCAGGTGCCTCAGTGGAGCTGAGGATTCCGACGGCCGGACCTGTGACCATTCCCCGGGGAGGTGTGTACGACAACGCCCTGCATTGTCGCAGCGATGTGACCTACACCGACCTGGCGGTGATTCACCTCATCGAGATGGATGTGGATGGCGTACCTGTGCCGGTGTGGCTGGTAGCGAGCTACGGCAGAAAGAACACTCCCGGTCGCAAGGGCATCGAGGAATATGATACGAGATTGGAGCTTGCGCTGGGTGTGTCGGACGGCGACTTGCGAGGAAATACCATTCTGCGCTGGGATGGTTTTCCGGAGCATCGGGAGAACATCTGGGTCGTGGAAGAGTGTAAGGAGCGGTTGCGGGAATATCGTCGTGAGTGGGAGCCGCCAGGTCCGCGGCCGGAGTGACCTCGGCGGTAGGGGGAGGGCAGAGAGTTGGTGGCAGGACGGGCAGGCCGGGAGGCCTGCCGCGCACGAGAACGGAAGCCCACCCCGCCGGAGGCGGGATGGGGCACGGCGTGCCACCCAGCGAATGAAGAAGAAACCCACCTGAAAGGTGGGCCACCCCGCCAAGGTGATGTATGAGTGGCCGGCGGAGCTAACGAGGCCGATTGAGAAGAAGGAGTGAATACCGGCGTTATGGCTGGACACATCGAGGGGAGGGTAGAGAGTTGGTGGCAGGACGGGCAGGCCGGGAGGCCTGCCGCGCACGAGAGTAACCCACCGGGCCGGAGGCGGGATGGGGCACGGCGTGCCACCCAGCGAATGAAGAAGAAACCCACCTGAAAGGTGGGCCACCCCGCCGAGGGGAGGGTAGAGAGTTGGTGGCAGGACGGGCAGGCCGGGAGGCCTGCCGCGCACGAGAGTAACCCACCGGGCCGGAGGCGGGGTGGGGCATTGCGTGCCACCCAGCCGAATGAAGAAGAAACCCACCTGAAAGGTGGGCCACCCAGCCCTGCCGCGCACAGGTTCGAGGGATGTCGAAACCTCGCTTCGCGACCCCTTCGGGGCAGGGGTTTCGACCTACAGACTGGACCCACCGCAAGCGGTGGGGCACGGGGAGGGTGGAGATGGTGGGAGGACGGGCAGGCCGGGAGGCCTGCCGCGCACGAGAGTAACCCACCGCGTTCAGTCGCAGGGGTCTCAGCGGTCATCAGAAGCCGACGCTGAAGCCCGTGACGAAGGTATTCTCCTCGTTTTCAATGTCGTAGGTGTTTTCGAGTTGCAGCCGGATGTTGGTTCGCAGCATGTAGCCGATGTGGGCGGTGATGGTTTCGTAGTCGTGCGCATCGAGGTCGGAGTCGACCTTGCTGTACATGGCGACGCCGTACCAACGGCTGCGGTCGCCGTGGGGCATGATGATCAGCTCGGCGAGGATACCGTTGGTCTGGATGGCGTTATCCGGGGTGATGGCTTCGAAGCCGGGGTTGTCGTCCTCGCGGAAGAGATACTGCAGGTTCAGTTCGGCATAGTCCCTGTATGACAGGGAGGCATCGCCGCCGATCATGTACAGCTCGTTTTTGCCGGTGGCATCAGACTCGGAGCCGTAGTAGCCGAAGCCGCCGATGCGGATGTAGTCGTTGACATCCTGTGAGATGCGTCCGGCGACGTTTTTGTACTTGTCGTCATCGTAGTTGCGCTGTTCGTCGGCCTCGCCGAGGCCGTTGCCGTTGACGATCTCAAAGATGATGTCGGTGCCGGTCTCAAGGCCGAGGGTGACCATGATACCACGGTCGTAGGCAAGTGAGACGCGGGAATCGCCGATGCGCGTTTTGTAGAGCTGGTAGTCCTCATAGGTGAGGCGGAGTTCGCGCTTGAACAGGGGGTCGGAGACCTGGAACTGACCGATGTAGACATCGAGGTCGATGCCGAGCAGGTTGTTGAACATGAGGAAGGCATCCTCGACACCGGCGACCTCGCCACGTTCGTTCATATAGAAATAGAAGTAATAGGCGACGTTGTCAGTGAGCGAGCCGCCGGAGAGCAGCTTGAGGATCCACGGGGTGGCCAGATCGGCTTCCTTGCCGGTGGCGGTCGAGTGGCGCATGTAGCCATCGAAGCGCACGCCGATGGGGAAGTCGCGGATGAGGTCGAGGCGGTCATCGCCGGTGGGGACGAAGTAGCGGGGGGCGTCCTGATCGGCGAGGACGAAGCCGTTGCCGGCGAATTCGTCGCCATAGGCTTTGAGTCGCGGGATGGGTGCATGACAGGTGGTGCAGGACATGTTGTACTTGCGGGCGAAGGCAGGTACAGCCTCGGCCTGCTGCATCTGCATGAGGACGGCGCCGGCGATCAGAAGCAGGAAAAAGGCGGCGAAGTATCTGGGGGTGTGTTTCCGATTGATCATAACTGCCCTCCTATGGCAGGACCTCGACAGTGGTCGAGGCGGAGTTTACGACGATGGTTTCGTATTCTTCGGCGGGGACGTTCAGGAATTCGCCCACAGGGACGACGAGGCGGCTGTAGTTGAGGGTGGCGCGGACCGTCATTTCTCCCGGAGCGATCTGGTAGGGGAGGTTGAAGGTGAAGGTCTCCAGTTTGGTTTCACGGGGTCCGAGGCGGTAGTCGACGCCGAGGCTGGCGGTGTTCCACTGCTGGATGGTCATGCGTCCCTGGGGGTCGAAGTAGGGCATGCGGAAGATGCGGTCGCCGACGGGGACGCCATCGCGCTGGACGCCGGGGAAGTCGGGCTGGTTCAGGGCAATGCCTATATCCTGATAGGCGAGGACGGTGTCGGCGATGGTGTAGTGTTCGCCCTCGAAGCCCTTCGGGTCGACGGGCAGGTGGTAGGTGTTGCCGTCGGCGTCGGCGGCCTGGACGTGGAGCCAGACGATGCGATCCTCGACCGATCCGGTGGGGAATTTATGGCCGGTTTTCTGGTTGAACAGGGCTACCGTGAAGACGGCCGGTTCGCCGGGGACGCATTGTTCGAGGTCGGCATAGACCTTGAGTTCGACGGTTCCCTGCACTTTGCCGACATCGTGGGCGCCGTGGAAGAGGTGCATGCGGGCGTCATCGTAGACAGGTCCCATGCTGGCGGTCTGAGCGCGGGCGTAGGTCATGTGGCAATCCTGGCAGACGACGCCCTCGGCGTAATAGGGGCCTTCTTTGAGTTCGAGGTGGGTTGACTTGACCCAGATATCGTAGGGGCTCTTTTCGTTGTGGCAGGTGCCGCAGAACTCGGCGGTGGCAAGGAAGTCGTTTTTGACCATCTGGTGGGCGGGGGAGTCGCCGGTGCCACGGGGGCCTTGTTTGGCTCTGCCGGGTTTGATGATCCAGTTGAAGTTGTAGGGTGTGTCGCCCTCGAAGCCGACGATGCTGTGGCAGACATCGCATGAGACGCTTTCGTTGGCGCGGCTGTTCATTTCGGGCCGCGGCGGAGGGATGTCGCCGGCGAGATAGGCCAGGGGGGAGTGACAGCCGTTGCAGCCAGCCTCGACCTCGGCGACCTTCTCGTCTTTACGGGCGTGGGGGACGGCCAGTTCGAAGTATTCGATTTCGTCCCAGTGGTGGGTGTAGGCCTGTGACATCATGGATTGCTGCCACTGGCGGTAGATGAGGGTGTGGCAGGCGGTGCCGCAATAGTCGGGTTTGTCGAACTTGTCGTAGGGTATGGAGCCTTGTTGCGGACCGTCGGTCGGCTGGATCTCCGCCGGTGTGACAGCGATGATGACAAGGACCAGGGCGGCGACAGCGGCCATGATGGCGGCCCGCCGGGAGGCCGGTGGCATGCTTTTGGTGGTCATGGGCATAAGGGCCTTTCCGATCGTGTGGTGCCTGTGCTTTTGGTAGCGGAATCCGGAACCGGGGCGGGTGAGCGGGTCCGGGTATCCAAAAGGAAGATAGGGTTAGCCATTTTGGGCTGTCAAGCGATTGAGGGGATTATCTAAATGGGCCGAAGTAGTGGTCTTTCGGGCGGTTGCAGGTTAACGGAAACGTAACATCGGGATAACAGCTTGCTAATGGTGAGGCGGTGTATTTATGTTGGAGTTAACCGATCGAACGCTCTTACGCAAGAGAGGCAGGAGTCGGCATGGCAAAGAAGATGATACTGGTGATTGAGGACGAGCACGACATCCAGGAGCTGGTCAAGTATAATCTTGTCAAGGAGGGGTACCCGGTCAGTCTGGCGGATACGGGTGAGCAGGGGATCAAGCTGGCGCGTGCTGAAACGCCGGGGCTGATCCTGCTTGATCTGATGCTTCCGGGGATGGACGGCCTGGAGGTGTGCAAGGCGCTCAAGGGTGATTCGAAGACCTCGCACATTCCGATCGTGATGCTGACGGCGAAAGGGGAGGAGGCGGATATTGTCGCCGGCCTGGAGCTTGGCGCGGATGACTATATCACCAAGCCGTTCAGTCCGCGGGTGTTGATAGCGAGGATTCGGGCGCTGCTTCGCAGGGAAGCGAAGGAGTCGGTGGATGATGACGCTCCGATCAAGGTGCATGGTCTGGATATCAACCCGGGTCGACATGAGGTTGTGGTCAACGGCAGCGTGGTTGATTTGACGTACACGCAGTTTCGGATACTGTTGTTGCTGGCGCGTCGCCCGGGATGGGTGTTCACCCGTGATCAGATCGTGAACTGGTCTCGGGGCGAGGACACGATTGTGACGGATCGGGCGGTTGACGTGCAGATAGTTGGCCTTCGCAAGAAGCTTGGCGACTGGGGCAGGCACATCGAGACGGTGCGCGGGGTGGGGTATCGTCTTCAGGAGGAGGCTTAGTGGGCCGCCGTATCATCTGGCAGCTTTACCCGCCGTTCATATTGCTCATTGTTGCTGCGCTGTTCGTGGTCGTGTGGTATGCCTCGAGTTCGATGCGGAGCCTGTACCGGGAGCGCACCTCGGCCGACCTGTATTCCCGCGCGTCGCTCATTGAACAGCAGGCCCGTGATTTGCTGCTTCAGAATCGATATCGCGAGCTTGATTCTCTGGTCAAGATACTGGGTCCGGAGTCGGAGACGCGGATTACGGCGATCCTGCCGTCCGGGGAGGTGATTGCCGACTCGGACGAGGACGTGGCGCTGATGGATAATCATGCCGATCGTCCGGAGGTGCGCTCGGCGCTTGGTGCGGCCCAGGGGGTGTCCTCTCGTTTCAGCAATACGCTGCAGATGAACATGATGTATGTCGCGATCCCGCTGATGTCGGGAGACACGACCAAAGCGGTGCTGCGGACCTCGATCCCGGTGAGGCTGGTGGATGAGACGCTGACGACACTGGGGAACCAGATCGCGGTGGGGGGGCTGATCGTGGTGGTGTTGGCGGCGATGATTTCACTGGTGATCACGCGACGTATCAGTCGACCGATTGAGAAGCTTCGGCTGGGGGCAGAGCGGTTCGCCGAGGGTGATTTGAGTTACCAGCTGGCGATTCCGAATACTGAGGAGATGGGGGGGCTGGCGCAGTCAATGAACAAGATGGCGGCGCAGCTTGACGATCGTCTGCGGATGGTGCTTCGTCAGCGCAACGAGATACAGGGGATTCTGTCGAGTATGGTTGAGGGGGTGCTGGCGGTGGACCCGGAGGGGCGTCTGCTGAACCTGAACGAGGCGGCGGCGCAGATGCTGCAGATCGACGTTGAGCGGGTGCGGAAGCGGTCGGTGCAGGAAGTGATAGCCAATGAGCAGTTGCGTGACCTGATCAATCACGTGCTGGCCAGTCGGGAGCCGGTGGAGGGGGCGATAACGCTGGGGGAGACCGAGGAGCGTTTTGTGCAGGGGCATGGCACGCTGCTGATTGATCCGCAGGGGAAGAGCATTGGGGCAGTGGTGGTGCTCAATGACATCACGAGGCTGCGTCGGCTGGAGACGGTGCGTCGGGAGTTCGTGGCCAATGTGTCGCATGAGTTGAAGACGCCGATTACGGCGATCAAGGGGTTTGTGGAGACGTTGCTTGACGGGGCGCTGGACAGTCCGGATGACGCGCGTCGGTTTCTGACGATCGTGGCGGACAAGGTGGATCACATGACGGACATCATTGACGATTTGCTGGCGCTGTCGCGGATCGAGCAGAATGTGGACACGGAGCAGATTCGGCTGGAGCGGGGGAATATTCGCGAGGTGCTCAGCTCGGCCATGGATACGTGTTACGGGAAGGCGAAGGAGGCCGGGGTAGAGCTGGTCATGGAGTGTCCGGAGGACTTGTATGCACAGATCAACAACCCGCTGCTGGAGCAGGGAGTGGTCAATCTGATCGATAACGCTATCAAGTTCAGCGGGGTGGATGACAAGGTCAATATCGAGGCGCGCGCTGTTGACGGGAGTATTGTTATCTCGGTGACAGACCAGGGGGCGGGTATTCCGCCGGAGCACCTGCCGCGTCTGTTCGAGCGTTTTTACCGGGTGGACAAGGGGCGGAGCCGGCAGATGGGCGGATCGGGGCTGGGGCTGGCGATCACCAAGCACATTGCGCTGGCGCATGGGGGTGAGATATCCGTGAAGAGCACGCTGGGTACGGGGAGTAAGTTCAGTATCACGATACCGCATATTGTCGAGACGCCTGCGGGCGGGGGAGCGTTGTCGTAGTTTTGGCGGGGGGCGACAGGATTTTTGGGATGTCGGATCGTAAGTTAAAGCTCGCGTGCGTCGGGACGGGGGGGTACTATTGTTGGTAGAGTGGGAATTCTAATAATGGGGTGAATTATGCATACTCTGTACGTCGGGTACTCAGAGAACCAGCGGAGGCGTATTGTGGGTCAGCACTGCAATGGAGACATCAGAGCATCGGTGCTTCGCGAACACATTGCAGGGAGGATGGGCTACAATGATGCTAACGTGAACGAGGGCAGGGTTTCTGGCTATGTGCAGGCCGGGCTATGGAAGCTTGTCACCTGTAATGAGGTGAGAATGGCGATGGATTTCAAGGGGTATGTGATTGAAGAACTCCGTCCCCTTCTGAACGTTCAGCGGCCACGATGGGATGACGATATGCGGGCGCAATACGCAGGACAGTTGCAGGGGCTCACGAATCAAGGCGGTCTCAGGTGCAACGACATTGGGCCTGAACACGAGACCTGCGGGGTGCATGTATTCTATCACGACCAGCTTCCGGAACAATGGAGGGGTCGTCGTTAGCACTCGCTGCGTCGAATGATCTGTCATCCCCGGCGATGAGGAGTTGAATCACAGTTGCCGGAGAATCTGACTCAGCTTGCGGTTGCTGTTGGCGCTACTGGACACGCCTGTGAACATCGCCGATTGCAGGTGTTCCGCTGTGGCGTTACAATGAGTTAAAGCTTGCGGCGGGGGTGGGCGGGGGTGTAGAATTGTCAGCATGAAGCGGATGATCATGATGCTGGCGGTTGTCGTCGCGGCTCAGGTGACGGGGGCGGCGACGCTGAAGATCGCGGGGTCGGACACGCTGGTGCGTCTGGGGCAGCGTCTGGCGGCGGAGTACATGCGGCTTCACAAGGGGGTGAGTATCAAGGTGTCCGGGGGCGGGTCAGCAACCGGATTCGAGGCGCTGATCAAGGGCGAGGCGGACATCTGTGAGGCCTCGCGGGATATGGGGCCGCTGGAGTACGCTTATGCGGAAGAGCGCGGGGTGCGTCCGTTTCGGGTGCCAGTCGCTCGCGATGGGGTGGTGGTGTATGTGCATCCGGAGAACACGCTGGAGGGTTTGTCTATAGATCAGCTCAAGGCGGTGTTTACCGGCAGGGTGGTCAATTTTGCGGAAGTGGGGGGGCCGGATTTGAAGATCAGGGCGTACGGTCGGGACAGTAACTCCGGTACGTATTTCTTCTTCCGGCAGAACGCGCTGGACTATGCGCCGTACTCGTCGTCGCTGGTGGAGTTGCCGTCGACAGCGAGCGTTGTCAACGCGGTGGCCAGGGACAGGCATGGGATCGGCTATGGGGGGATAGCGTGGTCCAAAGAGGCGCGTTTGCTGGCGGTGAGTATCAGCGAAGACGCTCCGGCTGTGTTGCCGACGCCGGAGACGGTGGCCTCGGGTGAGTATCCGCTGTCGCGTTACTTGTACTGGTATACCGATGGTGAGCCGACCGGCGAGGTGAAGCGACTGATCAACTGGGTGCTGGGGGAACAGGGGCGGCGGGTCACGCAGGAGGCGGGGTATGTGCCGTTGACGGAGCGTCAGGCGGAAGCGAATATGGTGCGTTAGCGGAGTGCCGTCTGGGGGGCTTACGATTCGGTGTTCAGGCCGAGTTTCTTGATTTTCTTGTACAGGTGAGAGCGTTCGATGCCCAGTTCGCGGGCGGTATCGGTCATGTTGCCGCTGTTGCGGGCGATAGCGGTCTTGATGAAGTCGCGTTCGAAGTTGTCGAGGGCGTCCCTGAGGGTAACCGGGGCGGCAGCGGGGTTGTCGGGCATAAGGCGGTCGATGATGTCGGCCCCGATGCGGCTGGTGGTGGCGTGGATGTTGATGCGCTCCATGAGGTTTTTGAGTTCGCGGGTGTTTCCGGGGAACTGGTGGCGACGCAGGCGACGGAGGGCAGGTTCGGTGAGAAGGCGAGGCGGCGATTTAGTTTCGGCGGCGAAGCGGGCGAGGAAGTGGCGGGCGAGCAGGGGGATATCCTCTGGGCGTTCGCGAAGCGGGGGGAGGTCGAACTGGACGACATTGAGGCGATAGAGGAGGTCTTGTCGGAAGGCGCCCTGGGTGATCAGTTGTTCGAGGTTGCGGTTGGTGGCGGCGATGACGTTACCGGTGATCTGAATCGGGGAATCGGCGCCGACGGGTGTGACGGTCTGGGATTCGATGACGCGGAGGATTTTGGCCTGGGCGGCGGGGGGCATGTCGCCGATTTCATCGAGGAAGATGCTGCCGCCGGAGGCGTGGACGAAGAGGCCGGTGCGGGACTTGCGGGCGCCGGTGAAGGCCCCGGCGGTGTGGCCGAACAGTTCGGCCTCGATCAGTTGGGTCGGGAGGGCAGCGCAGTTGACGGCGACGAAGGGTCCCTCGGCGAAGCGGCTGTAGCGGTGGACCATGTGGGCGATCAGCTCCTTGCCGGTGCCGTTCTCACCGGTGATCAGAAAGCGGGTGGCCCTGGGGGCGGAGCGCAGGACGTCGTTCTTGATGGCGATGACGGTGGGTGATTCGCCGATAAACTCGCCGTAGACCTGACGGGTGAGGCGGTCTTTTTCGGAGATGAGGTTGGTGGTACGGCGGGCGTTATCGATGGTGATCAGGACACGGTCCAGTGAGAGGGGTTTTTCGATGAAATCCCAGGCGCCGGAGCGGATGGCCTCGACTGCGGTGTCGATATCGGCGTGGCCGGAGATCATGACGACAATCTGGCGGCTGTCGCGGGCGAGGATGGCTTTGAGCAGGTCGAGGCCGTTGCCGTCGGGCAGGCGGACATCGAGGAGGATGACATCGTAGCCGTCGTCGGTCAGCCGCGCTCCCTCGGCGAAGGAGGCGGCGGTTCCGACCTGATGGCCTCGTCGGGAGAGAGCGCCGGTGAGGGAGTCGCGGATGGTTTGTTCGTCGTCTATGACAAGTATGCGGGCCATGACAGTTTTTGGAGTCCTCTACTGTGGTACGGTGATTTGGACCCTGGCACCGTGGTCGGGTGTGTTGCTGAGGGTGATCTCGCCGCCGTGGTCGTGGATGATGCGATAGGAGATGACCAGACCGAGTCCGGAGCCTCCGGGCTTGGTGGAGTCGAATGGTTCGAAGGGGTGTTCGAGCCGGGAGTCGGAGAAGCCGGGGCCGGTATCCTCGATGACGATGCCGGCGTTGGTGCCGTTGTCGGTGAAGGTAACGGTGACGCCGGCGCCGGGGTCGCTCTCGAGGCTGTTCTTGATGAGGTTGACGAGTACCTGGAGGATTCCCTCGGGGTCGACGCGCAGGTGAGACCGGCGGCAGGCGTTGACCACCTGCAGGCGGCCGGAGTCGGCCTCGGGTCGGTAGAGGCCCTCGAGTGAGGAGATCAGTCCGGGGGTGCTGACGCGCCGGAGGTCGGGGCTGGGCATGCGGGCGAAGCGGGTGAAGCTGTCGATGAGTCGGGACAGGCGGTGGACCTCGCTCTTGATGGTGGAGGTGGTTTCCTCGAGGATGCGCTCGAACTGCGGCTGACCCTCCTGCCAGGACCGCCTGAGGTCCTCGGCGCTGATAGCAATGGGGGTGAGGGGGTTTTTGATTTCGTGAGCGAGGCGCCGTCCGACCTCACGCCAGGCGGCAAGTTTCTCGGTGGTGGCGAGGCGTTTTTGCAGGTCGGTCAGGCGCAGCATCATATCGGAGATGGAGTCGGCCAGTTGGGAGAACTCGCCCTGTTCCCAGGCCATGACGGGGGTGGAGAAGTCGCCCTCGGCGACGCGGTCGGTGGCCTCGATGAGGTTATCGATTTCGCGACGGGCGCGGTTGGTGATGATAATGCTCAGCAGGATGGCCAGGCCGATGGAGACGAGGGCGACCACGCCGGTGACGGTCAGCAGCGAGACGAGTACGGGGCGCTGTGAGCTGGGGGAGAACTCGGCCAGCAGCAGGAATCCGTCGGCGACGGACCCTGAGAGGACGGCCTGATGGGTTCCGGCGATATCATAGAGGCGCCCGGGTTTCATGCGCGACTGGAGCATGGTGGTGTCGGGTGCGATGACAAGGCGGACGCGGGTGTCGAGCAGGTCGCCCATCTGTTCGATGATGGCGGAGTCGAGGTAACGTCCGGTGTAGAGGCTGAAGCTGCCGATGGGGACATGGCGGACCAGGGCGGCATGCGGTCCGCGGTGGTCGTACTCGAGGTTGGTGAAGACGGGGGTCGAGTCCGGTGGGGGGGCGGTCGGCGGCTGCATGTGCTCGCCGAGCAATCCGGGCCGGGTGGTGCTGATGACATGGCCGGTGCTGTCGAGCAGTTCGGCGAAGGAGAGTCCCCAGGGTCGCAGGTCGGGCAGTTGCGCGACGGGGCGGGCGGCCTCGGCGAGGCGGAGTATTCGGAGGAATTCGGTGGAGGCGACGAACTGGTCGGTATCGAGGGCGAGCTGTCGGCGGTTGTTTTGGTCGAAGGCGGCGAAGGTGTCGAGGCGGTCCTGGGCGTGGCGGCGGTCGGCGCGATCGGCTTCCCGGACGGCGTAGAAGTAGATGACGGACATGATCAGCACAGGCGGCAGGAGGGCGACAGCGATCAGATAGAGGCGAATGCGGCCGGTATAGGTCATGGTTGCGGTTCCCCCTGATAGGTGTGCTCAACGGCCGGGAGCAGCAGTCGCTGCAGGTTGGTGAAGAGTGGTCGGCCGGAGCGGTCAAAGGTGATGTTCATGATATCCGGCTGAGCGTGGAAGAACAGCCGGGGTCGAAACAGGGCAAAGACGCCGAGGTCAGCGGAAAGGCGCTGGGCGGCCAGCCGGGCATAGGCGAGGCGTCCGGCAGAATCGGGTGCATCGGCGGCAGCAGTCAGGTAGCGATCGATGGTCTCAAGCACCTCACGTTGTGCGCTGTGAGGGGAGTTCATGGCGGTCAGGTGCCTCAGGATGTGCTGCAGGGGGGTGAGGAGGTCGCCGAGGGGGGCGCTGATCCAGGCTATCCGGCAGTCGGCCTCGGTTGCCTGATCGTGCATCAGCAATGATGCCGAGACGCGGTCACGCGCGAGCACATCGACGAAGAGCAGACCGGTGCGCTGCAGGGACGGGTCGGCGACGCCGAGGCGGAGGTCGCGGACGGGCGGGTTGATCTGCGAGAGCAGGCGGCGTCCGCGCGGGGGATCATAGGGGTAAGGGCGCGGGCACTCGGCGTTGTCGAGCAGCAGGCAGTTCAGCGGCAGGACGCGGTCGCCGGGAAAGACGAGCGAGAGGCGTTCGGCGCTGAAGCGGTAGTAGAGGGAGGTAGTGAGCAGGGCCTCGCGGTTGACCGGTCGCGAGAGGTTGGGCAGCAGCACGGCGAGGTAGGGGGCGGGGCTGCCGGCGGTATTCGATTGGGGCAGGGCGGTGGTGTGATCACGATAATCGAGGAAGGCATCGATCATGCCGAACTGGAGGCTGGCGGGGGCATCTATGAAGGGGATGGTGTCAGTCAGGATGAGGCGGTTACCGGTGCTGGTCGTCGGTGCGGTGGCGGGGTCGTCGATGGCGCCTGCATGATCGCGGGGCAGGTGGTCGGTCTGTGTGAGAGTGTTCAGGATGTGGGGGGCGGCGATGATGATGGGCGAGGTGCTGTCGACTCGGGCGGGGTCGACTATCGCGTGGCAGTCTTCCAGGGACGGCAGAGCGACCGGCGGGGTCAGAGGGTAGCTGTAGCTTATGCCGGGCAGGGATTGCTCGATTGTTCCGCGAGCGAGCGTGTCGGTTTGGCAGAGCACAAGGAAGCTGCAGCCGGGGTAGACGGCGGCCTCGGTGCCAATGCCGAAGTAGAGGCGGTCCAGGCGGTTCTGTAGAATGGGGGCCTCGATGGCGGGGCTGATTGGCAGGGCGAGAAGGGATATCCCTGCTATGATCAGGATGAGCCGCGCAGTTCTTATAAGTTGTTGGGACATGGACACCTCTTGAGAGTTATACAATCAAGTAAGAGGGGCGGCGGGGCACAAGTTATTTTTCGCGGCGGGGTTGTGTCGAATATGATACATGTAATATCATGGATGACAGGGGATTACGATAATCGTTCGCTGAGTGTGTCAGGGGTGACACGGATTCCTCGGTGAGGGAAGGTGTCGTGTCTTGGTAAGTATATGTATGGCAGGAGTTTGCTCTGGCTGGCACGGAATTTGTGAGGGTATTGCTTGACGCTGAGACTAAACCCGCTTTGGAAAGGAGCAATATCATGATGATGCGAGTGAGGATTGGACTGGTGGCGGCGATTATCGCGGCTGTGGGGCTGTTTGTGGGTTGTGCTGACGAGGCAGAGAATCAGCAGGGACGGGTGGTCAACCAGATTGTGGACAGTCTGGCGGCGGCGCTTGCCGGGAGTGTGAAGCCGGCGTTTGGTCCGCAGGAGGTGGCGAGTGTTGAATCGGTGTCGGAGCCGGAGGTGATACCGGTGGCCGAGGCCGGGGCGCTGGAGGTGCTGGCGCAGATGCGGGATATGGTGGTGGTGGGCAGGAAGGCGTATGTCGTGTTCGGCGGCGGGCTGGTGATTTATGATTTCGAGACTGAGGCGCACGAGCGGATCGATCATCCCGAGGTGCTCAACGCGGTGGCGCTGCAGGGGGGCGAGGTTTATGTCGGCGGGGAGCATGTGTACCGTCTGCAGGAGCTGTCGCTGGTGCCGGTGGAGGTTGATCCTGAGGGGATGGTGACGGCCTTGTATGGCTGGGAGTACCGCCTGATGATCGGCACGGAGTGCGGGTTGTATGAGTGGTCGGAGCTGGGGTTGAAGCGTCTGGCCGAGGATGTGTCGGTGCGGGCGATGAGCAGTGACGGGACCGGGTTGTGGGTCGGCACTGACGGTGACGGGCTGTACCGGTGGGATGGTCGGGAGTTTCGGCAGCGGTACCTTCGCCGCGACCCGCATCTGTGGGACACGGTGACGGCGCTGGCGTACAATTATGGTCATCTGTATGTCGGCAGCAGTGCGGGGCTGCACATCTATGATGGCGGTCGCTGGCAGACGGTGGACACCTCGGCGGGTTTGCCGTCGTTGGCGGTCAACTCGATTGATGCCTCGGAGTGGGTGGTGTATATCGGGACTGACCGGGGTGTGTTTTCGTATTTCGACGGTGAGTTGATGCCGATCGAGCGTCTGGCCGAGGTGAAGGCCAACGTGGTGTGTCGCCGTGGCGCGGCGCTGCTGGTGGCGACAGAGGGTGAGGGGCTGTGGTTGCATACGAGGATGCGGACGCGGACGATTGTGGAGCCGGTGTCCGAGATTTGTCGTGAGTTGATTACCCTGGCGTTCTGATGTCAGACCGCTGTGCGAGCCTGGCAGCGCTCCTGTGAAGGGGCGCTGTCGGGCATTGGTGGTGGTGTGCGGCTGTTTCTGATTCACCGGTGCTGTTACCGTCTGTGATGAGGTGATTTTTCGGTAGTCAAACGGGACGGGGCTGGTATATTGGGGCCTGAAGGCAAGTCGGCCGGTGCGGGCTGACAGTGAGGACACAGCAGGCGGAAGGCGTGAGGTGATGAAGAGAGTCAAGTCGGTTGAAGAGGCGGTCAATGCCACGAATATCAAGCCGGGGAGCGTGATCTACACCTCCGGCAACGCGGCGACGCCGCAGGTGCTGTTGAAGCAGTTGGGTGATGATCTGTCGATCCGTCGGGTGGCGCTGTATGGGGTGCTGTTGCTGGGGGAGGGGTTCGGGTCGCTGTTCACGCAGGAACGTTGCCAGAGCCTGACGCACCGGGTGTTGTTCAACAGCCACCTGACGCGGGAAGTGGTGAATCGGGGGTGGGGGAAGTATCATCCGATGCATCTTTCGGAGATTCCGAAGTACGCGCGCTGGGAGGATGGGCCGGACGTGGTGCTGGTCGGGGTGAGCGGTCCTGACCCGGGGGGGAACTACAGCCTGGGGACGACCGTTGAGGCGGTGCTGGCGGCGGTGCGTTCGGCGAAACGGCGCAAGGGGGTGGTGATTGCGGAGCGGAATGCGCGAATGCCGTTCGTGCTGGGGACGACGATCACCGAGGATGAGATAGATTTTTTGGTGGATACGGATTACGCGTTGCCGTCGTCACCGGTGCATGAGCCGGATGAGCGGGCGCGACGAATCGGGCAGATCATCGCCTCGATATATATCAGGGACGGCAGCGGCAAGGAGGCGGGGTCGACGCTTCAGTATGGAATCGGCGAGGTTCCGGAGGCGGTCACGGATGCGATAATCGAGCGGGGGTATCGCGACCTGGGGATTCACACGGAGCTGTTCTCGTGCGCGATGCGCAAGCTGGTGCAGCGGGGGATTGTGACGAACAAGTGGAAGGCGGAGATCAATTTCAGTGTGTCCTCGATTTTCCTGGCGGAGAGCCAGGAGGGGTATGACTGGTACCATTTCAACAGTTCGGTGCAGTCGCGTCCGTCGGATGTGACCAACAGCGTGTTTCAGATCGCGGAGCAGCCGCGGATGGTGACGATCAACAGCGCCATCGGGGTGGACCTTCACGGGAATATCTGGGCGGATTCGCTTGATGCACGGCGGATTTACTCGGGCGTGGGGGGGCAGTCGGATTTCATCCGGGGGGCGCAGTATTCGCCGGGGGGCGTGGCGATTATTGCGCTGAAATCGACCACCGGCAAGGGGGTGAGCAAGATTGTGGACCGTTGTCCGGCCGGGATTACCACGACCGCGATTGCGGCGGACAATGTGATCATGGTGACAGAGCACGGGGCTTTTGATCCGCGACGGCTGAGCCTTGGTGAGCGGGCGGTGGGGATCGCGCATCTGGCGGCGCCGGAGACGCGGGATGAGTTGTTGAAGGTGATTCGCGACGCCCCGGCGTTTCACAAGCCGGATTTAACGATGTTTAAGGGTATCCCGGGATTCACGCCGTATGAGAAGGCGATTACGATGGGAGGGCGGGCCTGATTGTCAGCGATGGGTGAGGCAGTGATTTGACAGACAGAGCAGCTTGTTCGTTATTCTTCTTATGCCCACAACCTGATGGGCTGATTGACGTACTATCATCGAGTAAGACAGGTGTCAGACTGGCCGACAACACCGTGAGTAACGGAGGTTTCCATGCACAGGCTTTGGCTTGCCGTGGCCGTACTGGCTTATGTTATGGGGGTATCGATGCATGCCGCGACCACACCGAATGAGTTCGAGCAGCTGGCAGAGGGTCAGCGAATTGGGGATTTTGTGGTCGAGTGTGTTTTTGTGAACGAAGATGATCTGGCCACAGGCGGGCGTTTCGTCCACGGGCGGAGCGGAATGCCGCTGGATCTGCTGCGGATACAGTCGGTGCCGCAGGCGTTCTGGTGGTATAACACGCCGCCATCGTCGGATCAGGGGGAGCCGCATGCGTGCGAGCATCTGGTGCTGGGCAAGGGGCCGAAGGGGCGGTACGTGGCCTCGCTGGAGGACATGTCGCTGACGAGTTCCTCGGCGTTCACCGGGCAGGTGCGGACGTGTTATCATTATCACACGACGGCCGGGCTGGATGTGTTTTTCGATTTGACCCGCGCGAAGCTGGATGCGCTGCTTTTTCCGACGTTTTCCGATGAGGAGATTCGTCGTGAGGTGGCTCATATGGGGGTGAGTGTTAACACGGTGGATTCGAGTCTGTTTCTGGAGGAGAAGGGGACGGTGTATACCGAGATGGTGAGCGCTTACGAGAATCCGTGGTGGCGGATTACGCTCAGCCTGGATACGCTGCTGTACGGGGCGGGTCACCCGCTGGCGATGTCCTCGGGCGGATTTCCGGATTCGATGCGGAACATGACGGCTGAGGATATGCGCGAGTTTCACCAGGGTCGGTATCGTTTGGGGAACATGGGGATGATTGTGTCGATTCCGGACGGGATAACGCTGGAGGGTTTTTTGCAGCGGATGTCGGTGATGCTCTCGGATGTGGTGCCGATGCCGGAGCGGGGGGCCGATCCGTGGAAGGTGTACGACCGGCTGCCGCAGGCGCGGCCGACCGACGCGGACGTGATCTCGTTCGTGGAATTTCCGCACAACAACCCGGAGGAGCCCTCGCTGGTGTTGATGGCCTGGCGGCCGGAGCGTGAGGCCGATGTGAACGAGGCGTTTCTGCTGCAGTTGTTCGTGGACAACCTTGCCGGCGGGCAGACGTCGAATCTGTATCCGCTGCTGATTGGTTCTGAGACGCGGCAGTTTGACCTTGGGGCGAGTTCGGTGTTTGGGTGGTCTTCAGATGAACCGGGGCACCCGATTACGGTGGGGTTTGCCAATGTGAGTCAGCGCTCGATGAACACGGCGACGCTTGACAGCGCGCGGGCGATCGTGGTGGCGGAGATAGAGCGCATCGCGGCCCTGGCTGACGGCTCGGACGAGCTGGCGGAGTTCAACAGCCGGATCGAGAGCCAGTTGATCAGTGGCAAGCGGTCGCTTCGCGAGTTCTTGTCCTCGCCGCCGCGGTTCGGTTTTCGGGGGACGGGGTCGAGCTGGGTGAATCATTTGCAGACGTTGAGCGAGGTTGCGGGGTTCCGTCGGGACCTGATGCTGTCGCAGCGAGTGCAGTTTGTCGAGGAGCTGCTTTCAAGCGGGAAGAATTTCTGGACGGACTATATCCGTCGCTGGCAGTTTGTGACTCGGAAGCCGCTGGTGATGGGGTCGCGGCCAAGTCCGGAGATGATGGCGCGGCTGGAGAGTGAGAAGAAAGAGCGACTGGAAGTGTTCACGCAGGGTCTGAAAGAGCGTTTCGGGGTCGAGGAGACGCAGGCGGCACTGGCGCTGTTCAGACAGGAGTATGACGAGAAGACGGCGCAGATCGAGGCGGAGGCAGAATCGATCGAGACGCCGGGGTTCATCGAGAACCCGCCGTTGACGCCGGATGAGCAGTTGGTTTACCGGGTGGTGCGTGAGCAGCAGGATGTGCCGTTCGTGCATTCCACGTTCGAGAACATGACGGGTGCGACGGTGGGGCTGGCGATGCGCACGGATGTGGTGGCGCAGGATGACTTGATGTACCTGGCGGCGTTGCCGGCGCTGATGACGGAGGTTGGTGTGATTGTTGACGGGGAGCCGTTGCCGTTCGACCAGATGAAGCAGCGGCTTCGTCGGGAGATCCGGGGTTTGTCTGTCTATTACGACATCAACTGGCCGACGGAGCGTTCGGAGCTGGTGGTACGCGGGGCGGGGACGGATGTGACGGAGGCTGGTCGGGCGATCCAATGGATGGAGTATGTGTTGTACCACCCGGATATGCGAATGGAGAACTTACCGCGCCTTCGGGATGTGGTGGACCAGCAGTTATCGTCGGTGCGAAACCGCATGCGTGGTTCGGAGGAGTCGTGGGTGGAAATTCCGGCGGATGCGTACTGGAAGCAGACGAACCCGTTGATGCTGGTGACGGGTTGTTTCTTGACACAGGCGCACGCGCTGCACCGTCTGCGCTGGCAGTTGCAGGCGGCTGAGAGTGAGTCGGTCCGGGATGAGTTTGTGCGGTTTATGCATGACATGGGCAATGCGGGGAGGGTCAGTGCGCACGCGACGCAGATGGCGGTGCTGGAGGTGCTTGCCGGAGGGGAGTTCGATCCGGATACGCTGAAGGAGGGGTTGGAGTCGCAGTTGGCTGATTACCGTGAGTTGTCGGAGCCGGCGCGCCGTCTGGTTGATGAGGCGGTGAAGGACCTTCGGCAGATCCTCGCGGGGGACGTGTCGACGGATTCGCCGGTGTCTGACTGGCGGTATTTGTGCCGCCAGATTGCGGCAGACCTGGCGGTGGCTCCCTCGGCGGCGCTGGGCAAGATGGAGCAGGTGCTCGGGGCGCTGCGACACACGGACAATGTCCGGGGGTTTACGATCAGCAGCAGCGTCGGGCTTGATAAGGTGATGCCGCGTGTGGGAGAGCTGCTGACGCGGTTTGATGCTGCTCCGGCGCGGCGATACGCCTATGAGAGCAAGCCCTGGGTGGTGGATCGCATGCAGGAGCGACTGGTGACGACGGTGTACCCGGTGCACGTGGGGCTGGTGAACCCGAATACGCGCAACGGGGTGCATGTTCATTCGGCGCGGCTGACCGGTTACGGGGACACCGACCGGGACCGTCTGCTGGATTTCCTTTCGGCGCGGTTGTACGGGGGGGGCGGGGCGCACAGCATGTTCATGAAGACCTGGGGGGCCGGGCTGGCGTATTCGAACGGGGTGCGGGCGAGTCTGTCGCAGGGGCGGCTGACGTATTACGCGGAGCGTTGTCCGAAGCTGTCGCAGACGATGCAGTTTGTGGTGGATCAGATTCGCGAGGCGCCGTACGATCCCTCGCTGGCGGAGTATGCGGTGGCGCAGGCATTCACGGGCAGCCGGGCGGCCTCGGATTATGAGCGTCGCGGTCAGGCGATGGCGGCGGATTTGGCCGATGGGCAGACGCCGGACCTGGTGCGGCGGTTCCGGGAGGCGATTCTGGATGTACGGCACCTGCCGGGATTGTATGATTCGTTGCACCAGCGGATGGCGGATGTGTACGGCAGGGTGATGCCGGGGCTGGGCCCGAAGGCCAGCGAGGTGAGACCGGCGGTGTATTTTGTGATCGGGCCGCACTCACAGCTTGATGAGTGGGAGGCGTATCTGCGGAGTGTTGAGGGGGAGGTGCGGTTGTATCGTTTGTATCCGAGGGATTACTGGCTGCCGGCAGGGCTGAATTAGTCACGCCGTTATGGCGGTGTCGGCCATTGCTGATGGGGAAATACCGGGCGGTGTTCGTCTTGTTTGCGGGCACCGCCTGTTGTTTGTCGCGGGTGTCGGGCGTGAGATAGGGGCATGTTTACAGTTGTTAAAACGGCATTTGGGCGTATATTGCAGGGGAACACGCTTTTACTACGTTTTTGCTACGTATGCTACGTACTGGACCCCACAGGAGGCATCATGCACAAGTTTCTGCTGAGTCTGCTCCTGGTGTGTCTGCTGGCCGGAGCCGGGCTGGCGGATTCTCAGAAGTACATGCAGCTCAAGGTTTTCATTGACGACAAGACGACTCTGGAGAGTGTTTTGTCAATGGGGCTGGACATCGTCCGTTACGATGAGGCATCGATTGAGGTGATTGCCTTTGAGGACGATTACCGTCGGCTGGCCGAGCAGGGTATAGCGATGGAAGTCATGCAGGAGGATCTGGAGGCGTTCTACCAGAGCCGACTGGCTGATAAGGACATGGGGGGATACCTGACCCTGGCTGAGATCAATTTCTACATTGACAGTATTATCCTGATGCATCCCTCGATAATCAGTCCCAAGCAGAGTCTGGGGCAGTCGATCGAGGGTCGGGATATCTGGGCGTTCAAGATTTCGGATAACCCGCTGCTCGATGAGGACGAGCCGGAAGTGCTGTACACGGCGGCGATTCACGCGCGCGAGGTGATCACGCCGTTGGTGCTTCAGCACTACATCAACTGGCTGGTGGACAATTACGGGAGCGATCCGGAAGCGACCGAGCTGGTGAATGAGCGCGAGATGTGGTTTGTGTTGTGCGTCAATCCGGACGGTTATTACTACAACGAGCTGACCAATCCGGGCGGTGGGGGGATGTGGCGCAAGAACCGTCGCAACAACGGCGGTGGAAGCTATGGTGTCGATTTGAATCGTAACTGGGGGTATGAGTGGGGGTATGACGAGTCGGGGTCGTCCTCGAGTCCGTCGGCTGAGACCTACCGCGGGACGGCAGCATTTTCGGAGCCTGAGACGCAGGCGATGAGAGATTTTCACCTGGCGCGTGATTTTCAGGTGTCGGTGTACTATCATTCATACTCGAACCTGGTGTTGTATTCCTGGGGGTATGACTACTTTCTGACGCCGGATGATGACATATTCAGCGCGGCGGCGGATTCGATGGCGGCCCATAACGGGTATGATCCGGGACCGGCGCACGGGTTGTATCCGGCGAACGGTGTGACCGACGACTGGGTTTACGGTGAGCAGACACTGAAGGACAAGACGTTTGCGTTCACGTTCGAGGTTGGCAGTTACAGTGACGGTTTCTGGCCGAGTCCCTCGCGGATACCGGCGTTGATATCGGAGAATCTGGAGCCGAACAAGTACTTGGCAAGGCTGGCGGGTAATCCGTATGCGCTTCGCGCTCCGGCGGCGCCGGTGGTGGCGGTGGCCGACACGGTTGACAGCACGTACTATGCAGTGTCCTGGACGCATGACGATACGCTGAACCCGGCGGTGGCGTATGAGCTGATGGAGCTTCAGGATTTCCAGCGGGTGTCGGATTCGGCCAACGACTGGCAGCACTTCACGAACAACCAGTTTTCGATTACGAGTGCGCGCCGCAATTCTGATCCGACCAGTTTCTACTCGGGTCAGGGGAATAACCTTGTGCGCTGGTTCCAGACGACGGAGCCGCAGCAGGTGAGTCTTTTTGACACGTTGTTCTTCTACACGTGGTTCGATATCGAGAACAACTGGGATTACGCCTATGTCGAGATTTCGACCGACGGGGTGACATTCACGCCCATTCCGGGTAATATCACGACCACGAGCAATCCCAACGGCAACAATCGTGGCAACGGCATCACCGGCCAGTCAGTGGGGTGGATGCCGGCGCGGTTCCCGCTGGGCGACTGGGCGGGTCAGGAAGTCTATTTCCGCTGGTCCTACTACACAGACACGTACGTGGTCAACGAGGGGTTCTATGTCGATGACATTTTCCCGATCGAGGGGTTTGCTTCGCAGGCCGTGATCGCTACGAACATTCCGGATACGACGTACGAGTTTTTCGATCATCCCGCCGGGGAGTTCTTCTACAAGGTGCGGGCGAAGGATGCCGAGGGGCAGTGGGGTCCGTACTCGACGCCGGTGGTGACCTGGGTGGAAGGCTCGGGCGAGGTATGTATTGACAGTGACGGGGATGGTTTTGGCGATCCATGGCACCCGGAGAACACCTGTCCTGATGATAACTGCCCATACACGTACAATCCTGATCAGGCTGATGCTGACGGGGATGGTGTGGGGGATGTATGCGACAACTGTCCGGACGTCTATAACCCCGATCAGGCTGATGCTGACGGGGACGGTGTGGGGGATGTGTGTGACAATTGTCCGGACGTTCACAACGCTGATCAGGCTGATGCTGATGGAGATGGTGTAGGTGATGTGTGTGACAATTGTCCGGATGTATTTAACCCTGATCAGGCTGACTCGAACGGGAACGGCGTTGGGGATGCCTGCGACTATATCTGTGGCGACATTGACGGTGATGGAGTCGGTCCGAATGTGAGCGATGTTACGCACCTGGTGTCGTATCTGTTTGCCAGCGGGCCGGCGCCGGCGGTAATGGAAGCGGCCGATGTCGACGGTTCCGGTGGCAGTCCGAATGTGTCGGATCTGACGTACCTGGTGGCATATCTTTTCGCGGATGGTCCTGCCCTGGTGTGTCCATAGCCAGACGATAGTGAGATAGTATAGTATAGATAAGCGGCAGTCTGAGGGATGTCGAAACCTCGCTTCGCGATCCCTTCGGGACAGGGGTTTCGACCTACGTCTGAGTCCGCGCGCGAACAGTCGTACCGCGATGGCAGGACGCCTTCGGCATTCTTCCCTACGGGAGGCAGACGATATCGGGGGGAGTGGTGCTGTGCGGGGGTGTTGGGGCCTTGGTTTGCGAAGAAGAACCCACAGCGAGCTGTGGGGCACCGGGCTGGGAGATTCTGACCTGACGCTGCTTGATAAACTCTTCGCCCAACTGCACTTCTCCCCCGACAACTGCCCCGACTCATCGCCGGACCAGCACCCGTAGCTCCAAACCCAGTATTCCCCCGTTCGCGACACTCCCCCCTGCCCCGAGGCCGGATAGCATCGACCACGAAACCGATGTCGCTCCCGATCGTATAGCATTAGAAAAACACTGAAGGAGATCATCATGAAACGAATCGTGCAATCGGCCGGCCTTGTTCTCGCGCACTCGCCATTATCAACATCGGCTCACCGGCAGCAGTCCAAAACTGGCAGGGCGGTCTGGGGTTCCAGCCCGGATTTCCGACCGGTGACTACAAGGAGAAGATCGACAAGACCGCCGTTGGCATCGGTGGCGACCTTCTGTGGTCTCCCCGCACCGCACCAATCGGTATCGGCCTGTCAATGAGCTGGCTCCAAGTCGGCAGCGAAACGCGCAAGGAACCGTTCAGCACCACTATCCCCGATGTAACCGTCGATGTCCAGACCGAAAACAGCCTGGCCCAGTTCATGCTCCTGTTCCGCCTCCAGCCGAAGCAGGGGAGCATCCGCCCGTACGCCGATGCCCTGTTCGGCCTCCATTACCTCTACACCCGGACAACCATCAAAAATGCCAGTAACGATGAAGAGGTCGCCAGCACAACCAATTTCGATGACAATGCCGCAGCCTATGGATTCGGTGGCGGGGCGATGATCAAGGTGTATGAACACCCACGCGGCGGCACCAGCGCACCGGTGCAACTCTTCATTGATCTTCAGTTCCGTTATCTGATTGGCGGCGAGGCCGAGTATCTGAAGGAAGGCTCCATTCGCCGTGAAGGCGGCACCGTCACCTATGAAGTGACAGAATCAAATACCAACATTGCGGTTGCCCGGATAGGGGTGGCGGTGAATTTCTGAAAGAGGCAGCTCACCTAACCGAATGGCCACTGACACGTGGCCAGTCATTGGCTCTGTCCGATCCGGACACAGGTTAACACCGCCCACACCGGGCTCTGCCGCACCAGCCGGCGTTTCACGATGAGGTGTCTTGCATGAGGTCATTGGCGCCGCCGGTCTTATTGGTTCATTGGCGGCTGGTTATGGCGGTTGACCTCGAATTTGGGGGCCACCAGGTAGAACAGCAGCAGGCCGACGCCAGAGAAGATGAACATGAGGCTGATAGTGATCTCATTGGAGATCCGGTAGGGGAAGAGCTGCCCGATGAGCACGGCGGCGCCGACGCCGACGAGGACCAGCCCCCATTTGAGGGCGGTGAGGCGCTGGCTGATGGATTCATTGGGGAACAGGTGCTTGATGTTCTCATCGACAAGGCCCTTGTCGATCAGGCGTCGGCGCATCCGATAGTCAAGAAACATCTTGGTGATGACGGCGACGATGACGAAGAACGCGACGGGTGGAATCCAGTCCTGCATGGTTTGTTTCCTTTCGGTGTTGGTTTTCGGCGATTCGTGCTCAATCAGACAGTCAGGGTCGGGATTTGTTGCGGGCGGGGGTGAAAAGCTGCAGAAATTCGCAACAAATCCGCTGAATATCAGTCAATTACACCATAGGCGGACAACCGGTATGAATGGTGAACAAACACTGGTAGAGGATATTCTCGGCGGTAACCGGGGCGCTTTTCGTGCGCTGGTACAGCAGTACGAGCGGCTGGTGCGGCAGATAGTCGGGCGGCTGGTGGGCAACGATGCCGACCGCGAGGATGTCGCGCAGGATGTGTTCGTGAAAGTGTATGAGCACCTGGGGGAGTTTCGCGGGGAGTGCAAGTTGTCCTCGTGGATAGGCCGGATAGCGTACAATACGGCGCTGAATCATGTGCAGAAGAAGCGGCCGGAGTTGTACGAGGACCGCTGGCCGGGGGAGCGGACGGTTGACAGCGAGTGTTCGGGTGGCAGCGGCCCGGACGAGGACAGTGAGTATCGGGATTTGTCGCGGCGGTTGCACGAGGAAATCGATCGTCTGCCGCTGCATTACGGAATTGTGCTGACGCTGTTTCACCTGTGCGATATGCGTTATGAGGAGATCGCCGAGGTGATCCAGTTGCCGGTGGGGACGGTGAAGAGCCATCTTTTTCGGGGGCGCCAGGCGCTCAAGGAGCAGCTTCTGGCGCACTACGATATGGAGGAACTATGGCAGAGTGGAACATAGAGGACAGCGATATTCAGCGGTATCTGGATGGGCGTCCGGATCGTCGGTATCCGCTGGCGGGGGTGAAGATGGAGTCGATGGCCGGTTCACGGCGGGAGCTGGCGGCGTATCGGCAGTTGTACTTCGAGCTGGGGCGCGACCGGGTGGAGGCCTCGCCGGAGTTCGTGGACCGGGTGTGTGCGCGGGTGGACGAAAAGGCGCGCCGCGAGAAGGCGAGCGAGATGGCGGTGACGGTCGGCGTGGCGGCGGCGGTTCTATCGGGCCTGGTGATGGCGATAGCGTGGCTGCAGGTGGGCTGGGGGGAGGTGCTGACGTCGGCGCGGGGGCTGGCGGAGCGTGTGGATTCATCGGTAGTGGTGGCGCTGGCGTGGTCGGGTGCGCTGGTTCAGGAGTATGCGTTGCTGCTGGCGGCGCTGGCGTTTCTGGGGATCGTGGCGGCGGGGGATTATCTGGTGGAGCGGTTGCGGGGGCAGACGCGGTTGTTTTCGGTGTAGGGGGGGCACTGTGTGCAGGGAATTGCTGCGATGGCAGGACGCCTTCGGGATTGTGTCCACACTTCCGGAGACATTCAAGGTGTCGAAACCTGGCTTCGCGATCCCTTCGGGACAGGGGTTTCGACGTACGTCTGCCCATTTAATCTCCCGACAATTTGATTCGGCTTAAGGCGATGGTGATGATGCTCTCGCGTTCGAGGGCGCGGGCGGCCTTGTGTACCCTTTCGGCAGGGCAGTTCATGGCGCGGGCGACGGCGGGGATGGTGGTGAAGGTGCGGGTGGTCAGGCGGCGGATGATCTCGCCGCGGATCTGGCGCAGGGAACCCTCGAAGCGGCCCTGACGGTATCGGGGGGCAAGGTGCGTGATGGTGCGGGGGAGGGCAAGGCGGCTGTAGTCCATGAGGGCGTTGTGCCAGTCGCGGGAGCGGTTGGGGGGGAGCAGCATGGTGGCGAGTTCTTGCAGGTGGGCCTCGGGGGTGCCTGGGGGGCAGTTGAATTCGTGGAACAGGACGCGGCGGATGTTGGCATCGATGGCCACGAGGGGGGCATTGAAGGCGAAGATGAGGACGGCGTGGGCGGTGTAGGGTCCGATGCCGGGGAGGTGGACAAGCTGCTGCGGGTCCCGGGGCAGAGAGCCTTCGAAGTCGCGGGCGACGATGGTGGCGGTGCGGTGGAGGTTGAGGGCACGGCGGTTGTAGCCCAGTCCGGACCAGGCGGCGAGGACGTCCCGGGTGGAGGCGCCAGCGAGGGTGGTGAAGTCGGGCCAGCGGGTGATCCATGCCTGCCATTTGGGGATGACACGCTCGACCTGAGTTTGCTGGAGCATGATCTCAGCGACGAGGATGCAGTAGGGGTCGGTGGTGTTGCGGAAGGGGAGCTGGCGCCGTCCGTGACGGCGGTAGAAGGTGAAGATGCGTCGGCGGAAGGCGCGGGCGGCCTCGGGTGAGGGGAAGGACGGGGGGCGGCTGGTGGCGCTCATTGTCCGTGAGTGGTCTTGTGGCGTGGGGGCGCGGTGTCGAATCGGGGCGGGGTGCAGTCGTTGATGAAGGCCTCGCGGGTGATAAGGCGGGCGCCGCGTGCCCATGTGAAGTAGTTCCATGCCCACTGGGTGAGGATGAGCAGGCGGTTGCCGAACTCGACGATGTACATCAGGTGCACGAACAGCCAGGCGAGCCAGGCGATGCTTCCGGAGACCTTGATGTTCCCGAGGCGGCCGACGGCGAGGCGTCGTCCGATAGTGGCGAGGTTGCCTTTGTCGGAATACCGGAACGGTTTGCAGGCGCCATTGGCAAGGCGGCATTGGATGTGGCGGGCGACGTACCTTCCCTGCTGCATGGCGACCGGAGCGAGGGCGGGCAGGGGTTCGCCGGTCTGGTGGGGGAAGTGGGCGAGGTCGCCAATGACGTAGATGTCGGGGTAGCCGGGGAGAGTGAGGTCGGGGAGCACCTTGACGCGTCCCTGGCGGTCGGTTTCGATGCGTTCGTCGCGGGCGGCGAGTTTTGTGCCCAGTCCGGAGGCGCGCACGCCAGCGCTCCAGAGGACGGTTCGGGCCTCAATGTGGTGCTTGTTGCCGTCGCAGTCTTTGTAGGTGACGCGGCCGTCCTCGAGGTTACTGACCAGACAGCCGGTGCGGACATCGACTTTGAGTTTCAGCAGGGCGCGTCTGGCCTTTTCGGGCAGGGAATCAGGCAGGGCGGGCAGGACGCGGTCCATTCCCTCCAGGAGGATGATGCGGGTGTCCTCGGGGTTGATGCGACGGAACTCCCGGCGGAAGGTGTAGCGGGCGATTTCGCTGAGGGCGCCGGCCAGTTCGACGCCGGTGGGGCCGCCGCCGACGATGACGAAGGTGAGCCATGTGGCGCGTCGCTGAGGATCGGTTTCTTTCTCGGCGGCCTCGAAGGCGAGCAGGATGCGTCGGCGGATTTCGCGGGCATCCTCGACGGTCTTGAGGCCGGGGGCGTGGATCTGCCAGTGATCGTTGCCGAAGTAGGAGTTGTCCATGCCGGTGGCGATGACGAGGGAGTCGAATTCTATTTCGCCATCGTCGGTGATGACACGGCGCCGGCGGGGGTCGATGTCGGTGACGTGGGACATCAGCACGCGGGTATTGCGGTTGTGCTTGAGGACGGTGCGCAGGGGGGAGGCGATATCTCCGGGGGAGAGACCGCCGGTGGCCACCTGATAGAGCAGGGGCTGGAACAGATGGAAGTTGCGGCGGTCGATAAGGATGACCTCGGTATCGACACGGCGCAGTTTGCGGGCGGCATACAGGCCGCCGAAGCCGCCGCCAATGATGACGGTGCGGTGTCCTTTTCCTTTGGGTTCGACCATCGCGAGCATCCTTTCACGGAGTGAAACATAGGCTCCGTGACTCTATTAATGAGGCTCAGCGGCGGAAAGTTTCCGAAAGCCAGCGGAAAAACTCGCGGTGGAAGGTGTGGCCGTTGTCGTACGGGGTGAAGCCGGCCTCGTAGACAAGGGTCGCGAGGGTATTCAGGTAGTCATAGCGGGCGCGGATGGCGCGCAGTCCGGCGTGCTGGTGGTGGCTCAGGGCGTCCATGAGGTCGCTGAGGCCGGCCTCGCCACGTTCGAACTCGAAGATAGTCTGGCTCAGGTGGCGGCGGGCCAGATCGGCTGACAGAATGAGTGGTTGCAGGTTGTCCAGTTGCACGAGACAGCGTTCGGCGCGGGTGCGGGCGGTTTGCATGATCCGGAGACTGGCGGCATCGCGGGCATATTCCTGTTCGGACAGCTCGGCGCGGAGCCGGGCGCGTTCCTGTGAACGGGAGCCGCCGAGATACAAAGGGACAGAGAGCACGCCCCTGACGGTCCAGGAGGGCTGCCGGTCATCGAATCCGTTGCGTGATCGCAGGGAGTCGGCCCAGCTCAGTTCGGCGTCGAGGTCGAGGCGCGGGTAGTAGCGGGCGGTGTTGGTGGCGATTCGCCGGCGGGAGAGGTCCACGGCGAGGTCGCTTTTTGCAGTGCGGGGGCTTTGGGTCAGGGCGACCTTGACGAGCTGGTTGACGAGGTACTGGCGGCGGAGGGAGGAGGGGGCAAGTTCGGAGACGCGCTGGAAGTCGAGCCAGAGTCTGTCCTCGGCGAAAGCGGTGGTGTCGATGGCAAGGGGGGTGTTCCCGGGCAGGTTGAACAGGGCGTTGAGGATGATGGTGGCGCCGGTTACCTCGGTCTGCGCGATGGCCAGTGAGGCGCTGGCCTGATGGCGCTCGCTTTCGGCGCGGAGGGCGTGACTTGAGAGGCTGTCACCGAGTTGAACGAAGGCGCGGGTGATATCGGCCACGCGGTCGAGAATCTGGCGGTGTTCGGCGAGGAAGCGTTGCTGCTCGGCGGCGCTGAGGTAACCGAGGCAGGCGGTGGTGGTGGCCAGTTCGAGTTGCTGTTTGACGATGGCCATGTCGGTTTGGGCCAGTTTGGTCTGTCGGTCGGCGATGCCGGCGGTGCGCAGGGTTTCGAGGCTGAGGAGTGGTTGCCGCAGCCAGAGGCGGCCGGCCAGCCAGGTGTTGTCGATCTCGTCGTAGTGGTTGTGAACGTAGTGATTGTCGGCGTAGCCGGCCTCCAGTTGGGCGCCGAGGTGGGGCCACAGCCGGGAGCGGACCTCACCGGCAGCGCGGGCCGCAGCCTCGATGCGTTCGAGCTGCATCAGGTAATCGGGATTATGGGTGAGGACACGTCTGATGGCATCGTTCAGGGTGTAGCGGGTTGCGGCGGGATCGGCCGGTTTGGGTACGATATGGGCGGCGCGCATGACGGTTTGCGGAATCTCGAGGCGGGCGCGTTCGGCGACGGCCTCGTTGAGGGAGAGGCCGGTCTCGCCATCGAAGGTGACCTGCAGGTCGGCGGGAGTGGCGCCGCGGGCGATATCGAGGATTTTGGCGGCATTGAAGCGGGCCTCGGAAAAGCAGGTGAAACCGGAGTTGGAGGCCATAGCGCCGAGTTCCACGATCGGGAGGCCTTCGCTGGTGAAGATGGGGGTGCGATCCTCGGCAACGCGTTCACAGAAGCGCACAATCTGGTCCTCGGTAAGGCCCGCCATTGTGGGCATGTAGATGGCCTCGGCGCGTCGCCGGATGTCCGTGTAGGCGCGAAAGGGAGCGAAGGTGCCGAAGTTGTTGACGCCGCTGCCGGAGATGACCTCGAAACCGAGCTGGTCGCCGAGGGTGGCGAGGCGGGAGAGGAGGGGATCGGTTTCCTCGGCGCTGGGAAAGAACAGGACGGCGAGGGTGTCCAGATCGATGAGTCGGGCGAGGGCGTAGATATCGGATTCGAGGCGGTTGGGCATGTGATGGACGGTCAGGTTGGAGACGACCGGGCGGTTGTCGGCATCGATGATTCCCTCGAGGTCGGGGGCGAAGCGGTGCAGGGCGACGATGGGGCGGGTGAAACCGGCGTCAAGGAGAGCCTCGACGGTCCAGGGGCCGATGGCGATCATGATGTCGAAATCGGGGTTGGCATGGAGGGTGCGGGCGAGGGTGCGGCAGCTATCCTGTTTCCAGTCAGCGTGGCCGTAGCCCCATGGGACGAAGGTGAAAGTGGTATCGGGCGGGGCGAGGTGCTGCAGTTGGCGAAACAGCTCGACGCGGAGGTGGTCATAGACAGTGAACTTGCCGCCCTCAAGGTAGCCGAGGCGGATGGTGTCGGCGGGGGTCTGGGCGACTGAGGAAACGGCGCAAGTGAGGGTGATCAGGCAGGCGGTCAGTATGGCAAGGGTCACTTTGGTAGTCATCATGGTATCTTTCCGGTCGTTTCGGTTCGTGTCTTCTAACAAGACGGGCGATTGAGGCAAAGTATAGGAAAATGATTAGCGGGGAGAAAGGGCAAAACGTCGGCGGTTGTGATCGCCGGTGTCGTCGCGGTGCCGGGATGGCAGCGATGTCGCTGGTTTTCGGGCTGCTGCGGCCGTCAGTGCGATCGGTCGAAAGAAGCGCGATACGGCGTGGCTACGGCTGGCCGCATCAGGTTCTGCACATGGTATCGATCTTGTCGATGAGATCGTTGGCCCGGTATGGTTTCTGCAGGAACCCCACTTTGTGCAGCAGGTCATCGGGGAGACTGTCGGCGGTGTTGGTATGGCCGCTGGAGAGGAGGCAGGGAAGATCGGGAGCCTTGCGTCTGAGGTTGCGCAGTGTTTCCACGCCGGACATACCCTCCATGACGTAGTCCACGATGGCCATGTCGATCTCTCCGGACCGTTGGTCGAGCAGGTTCATGCCCTCGGGGCCGGACTCGGCCAGCAGGACCTCGTGACCGGCACGGGAGAGTATTTTTTCGGCGAGGGCGCGGATCATTTCTTCATCATCGATGACCAGAATTCTCATCAGGATTCCCCTCCTTGGTGCTCAGTACCGCCGGGGTGCTCGAACCGGTGATCCTGAAGAAGTTCGCGCGCGGTGTTGACACATTTCCCGGGATGTTGACACATCTGCCAAGATGTTGACACAACTCCCAGGATGTTGATCCACGACTAAGACATTGACATATCCCCGAGCGTGCTCTTATTTCTATAGTGTCGGTCGGAGTGCAACTGAATTCACTCTGGTTTTCGTAAGGCTACATTGGTGTCAGTCGCGTGTCAACAAAATGTGGTGCCGGTTAGTCCGAATTGTCCCGATTTCGGGCAGGTAAGGCGGGGGTATCTTTGGTGGGCAAGAAGATGAGACTGGCGCTGGTCCAGAAGGCCATTACGGATACGGATTGTGCGCGGTGGCTTAAGCGGGTGGAGCAGCCGGTCGATCTGGTTTGTTTTGCGGAGCTGGCGACGACGGGGGCGTTGTATGAGAAGGGAGCTGTGCCGGGCGCGGTGAAGGTGGCTAACTTGTTGGCGCGTGATGGTTTCGGGGTTGTGGTCGGGATGCCGCTGGAGGCTGATGGCGGGTTGTATAACGCTTGTGTGCTGGTTGACGGGGCCGGGCGGTACTGGTATCGGAAGATCCATTTGTTTGAGCCATTCAACGAACCGCACGTGTATATTCCGGGGAAGAAGCCGGGGATATTTGCGACACGATGGGGCAAGGTGGGGCTGGCTATTTGTTACGATATTCGGTTCGAGGAGATTTTTTGGACGATGGCCGACCGGGGGGTTGAGACGGTGTTTGTACCGTCGGCGTTTCCGCGGGTACGGGTGGGGGATTTTGCGCGGTTGCTGGTGGAGTATGCGGGGCGGTTGGGGATGAACATGGTGGGGATCAATGCGGTGGGGGATGACGGGCGGCATGAGTTCGGGGGGCGGTCGATGATTGTGAAGGCGGGCGGGGAGGTTGTGGCGGAGGGGGATGAGACGAGCGAGGTGATTGTGTACGGGGAGGTGTGAAGGGGGGGGTGAGATACAGGTGGTTGTGTCCTGGTGTGATCTGCCGATATTTGGAACATGAGTTATGCTGGCGGGGTTTTTGGGGCGAGTGGTGGCCTTGTTGTGGTTGGTCGTGGGCTGTGGAAACTGCGGAAAAAAGGCACAAAACATGGCTTGACGAGCGTTGAGTATTGCGTATCTTGCTTGTCTATCCATTTGGGCCCTTAGCTCAGTTGGTTAGAGCAGCTGACTCATAATCAGCGGGTCGCAGGTTCGAGTCCTGCAGGGCCCAGAGCTTACTAAGGGCCGTGAAGAAGGAGAACGATTGGGCAATTAGCTCAGCTGGTTAGAGCGTTCGGTTCACATCCGAGAGGTCACTGGTTCGAGTCCAGTATTGCCCATTTGCTGCTATTTGCATTATGAAAGTGACCCTGCCAATAGACATGCGACCTGTCGAAGCTGTCTCGCTGCGGAGTAAACGCTCGCAGAGTGGAGGCAGGGGAGAAGGTAACCAAGCGCATTGCCTGAGAGATCAGGTAATGCGCTTTTTTGATTCACAAGAGGAAGTCGCATGAGCATTCCTGCCCGGAAGGAGGCATCGATGCAGTCCGATCTCGAGCTGTTGTTGCAACTTCAGGTGATCGACTACGACCTGGGAGAACTGGAGCGATCGAAGGAGTATCTCCCGGACATGATGGAGAATTTGACTCGGGAGATGACCGAGGCACAAGGCAGACTCGAGCAGGCCCGCAAGGCTCTGGAGCAGGCCAGGATTCGTCAGCGGGAGATCGAACTGGATATCGCGTCGAAGGAGACGCAGCTTCAGAGGTTCCAGGAGCAGATGATGTCGATCAAGACCAACAAGGAGTATGACGCGCTGGTGGCGCAGATCGATGGGACCAAGTTCGGGATATCCGATGCGGAGACGCAGATGCTGGAGGTGATGGACACGATAGCCCGGATGGAGCAGGAGATCCCGGAGCTGGAGAAGGCCGCTGGTGAGATGGTGCAGAACAATGACCGTCAGTTGAAGGTTCTGCAGGAGAAGATCGACGCGATTGGTGACAAGGTGGCGTCGAAGATGGCGGAACGCGACCGTATCGTGCAGGCGGTGCCGCGGCAGATCAAGTCGATGTACGAGCGGGTGCGCAAGGGCCGGGGCGGTACGCCGGTGGTGCCGGTGCGGAAGCGGGCCTGCAGTGCCTGTTTCAAGGCGCTGACGCCGAGGAAGGTACAGGAGATTAAGAAGGGCGACCAGATTCACACCTGCGAGAGTTGCGGGGTGTTGTTGTACTGGGACGAGTCGATCTCGAATTAGGCGGCGAGCTATTGAGAGGACAGCCGGCATGGCGGGATTCTGAGGTGAGCGATGAGTGTTGGTATTGGAATTCGAGTGAGTTCAGTACGGTTTCGAGGAGATTGGTAAGCAGGCAGGTATGGCAGAGTTGCGACCACAGATGGCGTTGACGTTCGACGATGTTTTGCTGGAGCCGGCCTATTCGGAGGTGCTGCCGCGGGATGTTGATGTCACGACGAAGATAGCGGAGTCTATTGCGTTGAATGTTCCGCTGGTATCGGCGGCGATGGATACGGTGACGGAGTCGGCGCTGGCGATTGCGCTGGCGCGCCAGGGGGGGATCGGGGTGATTCACAAGAACATGTCGCCGTCCGAGCAGGTTGCTGAGGTGGACAAGGTGAAGCGGTCGGAATCGGGGATGATTATTGACCCGATCACGCTGCCGCCGGACAAGACGGTTGGTGACGCGCTGGAGTTGATGGACCGTTTTCGGATTTCCGGTATCCCGATCACGCAGCAGGGGAAGCTGGTGGGGATTCTGACCAACCGTGATTTGCGGTTTGAGCGGAACACCTCGAAACGCATCAGTGAGCTGATGACGTCTGAGAACCTGGTGACGGTCAGGGAGGGGACGGACCTTGAGACGGCGAAAGACCTGTTGCACCGTCACCGGATCGAGAAGGTGTTGATTGTCGATGATGAGTACATGCTCAAGGGGATGATCACGGTCAAGGACATCATGAAGAAGATACAGTTCCCGTTGGCGTGTAAAGATGAGCGGGGGCGTTTGCGGGTGGCGGCTGCGGTGGGTACGGGGCCTGATCTGGAGGATCGGGCGAGCGAGCTGGTCCGCGCGGGGGTTGATATGCTGGCGGTAGACAGTTCTCATGGTCACAGTGCCGGGGTGATTGGAGCGGTGGCGTTGTTGAAGAAGAAGTTTGCCGGTACGCCGGTCATGGCGGGTAATGTGGCCACGGCGGCCGGAGTGCGGTCGTTGATAGGTGTGGGGGCGGATTGTGTGAAGATCGGAATCGGACCGGGTTCGATTTGTACGACCCGGATCGTGACGGGATCTGGTGTGCCGCAAGTGACGGCAGTTATGAATTGTGCGGAAGAGGCCGCGAAATCCGGTGTATATGTTATAGCCGATGGTGGTATCCGTTATTCGGGAGATATTGCCAAGGCGTTGGCGTGCGGAGCGCACGCGGTTATGATTGGTTCGTTGTTTGCGGGCACTGATGAGTCTCCCGGCGAGAGTGTCCTGTACCAGGGGAGAACGTTCAAGGTGTATCGGGGGATGGGATCGGTGGGCGCGATGAAGCGCGGCAGCAGCGACCGTTATTTTCAGGAGAATCAGAGCGAGGCGGCCAAGTTCGTGCCTGAGGGGGTTGAGGGGCGGGTGCCGATCAAGGGTCCGCTGGCTGATTCTGTGTATCAATTGATGGGCGGCATCCGTTCGGGCATGGGCCTGTGCGGGGCGCGCAACCTGAGGGAGCTCAGGGAGAAGGCGAAACTGGTTCGGATCACGAATGCCGGGGTGATGGAATCGCATCCGCACTCGGTACAGGTGACGCATGAGGCCCCGAATTACCGTCGGGGTGACTGATCTGGTTTTGGGCCTCTGGACAAGATTGTGTTGTTTGTGTAAATAGAGAATTGGAAGCCGGTGAAAGTAGGAGAAACAGTCGCGCTTAAGGGATTGTATTCCTGACAAGTGAGGAAAGTCCGAGCTCCGCAGAACCAGGACGCCCGGTAACGCCGGGGCGGAGTGATCCGACGGAAAGTGCCACAGAAACGATACCGCCTGCCATATTGGTGGGTAAGGGTGAAATCGCGGTGTAAGAGACCACGGCTGACGCCAGAGATGGCGCAGTGGGTAAACCCCGTCCGGAGCAAGGCCAAATAGGGGAAGAAGGGTTTGGTTCGGCCTGTTAGTATTCCCGGGTAGGCCGCGCGGAGGCGGCAGGCAACTGTCGTCCAAGATAAATGGCTGTTGCGGTTCCATTTTTGGGGCCAGACAGAACTCGGCTTATTTCCTGCTTTCGTGTGCTTCCATTAACCTGGAGGCTCACATGATATGGGCTCAGCGGACCAAGCGGCCGAAGTGGGTCGTGGCGCCGGAGCCTGACCCGCAGTTGGTGCACTCGCTGGCCGAGAGCATTGATTTGCCGGTCAATGCTGTCAAGATTCTGGCGAACCGGGGTCTTGACGCGCCGGAAACGATTGAGAAGTTTCTCAATCCGCGCCTTTCTGATCTGAAGGATCCCTTCGAACTGACCGGAATGAGAGAGGGTATCGAGCGCACCACGCGGGCGTTTATCGATGCCGAGCGGATCATGATTTACGGGGATTACGATGTCGACGGGATCACCGCGACAGCGCTTCTGTACATGGTCCTGAACAAGCTGGGGGCGCAGGTTGATTTTCACCTGCCGAATCGTCTGACCGAGGGTTACGGTCTTTCCCGCGACGGGATCGATGAGGCCCGGGACAAGGGTGTTTCGCTCATCATCACGGTGGATACGGGGATTACGGCCACCGAGGAGGTGGCTTACGCTCGCAGCCAGGGTATCGAGGTGATTGTGACCGATCATCATGAGCCCGGGGACAGCGACCCCTCGGCGATCGCGATTATCAATCCCAAGCAGCGCGGCTGTACGTATGGTGGCGAGTTGTCGGGGGTGGGGGTGGCGTTCAAGTTTGCGCAGGCGCTGTACCGTTCGCTGGAACAGGATGAGCGGGAGCTGGAGGAGCACCTTGATCTGGTGGCAATGGGTACGGCGGCGGACATTGTGCCGTTGGTGGGTGAGAACCGGGTGTTGACGAGTTTCGGCATCCGGCAGATAGCCCGGACGACCAAACCGGGTCTGAAGTCGCTGGCGTTCGTATCGGGTTTGATGGGCAAGCAGATCAGCACGGGGCAGGTGGTGTTCATTCTGGCGCCGCGGATCAACGCCCTTGGTCGCCTGGGGGATGCCCGCAAGGCGATCCGTCTGCTGGCGACCCGCGACGAGCGGGTGGCGGCGGAGATTGCCCGCAAGCTGGACCAGGAGAATCGTCGTCGCAAGGAGATTGACGAGGCGACGCTGAATGAGGCCCTGGCGCAGATGCGGGAGGTGACCGATCTGGCGACTGACCGGGCCATCATCCTTGCCGGTGAGGAGTGGCATCAGGGGGTGATCGGTATAGTGGCCAGCCGGCTGGTGGAGCGGTACAATCTGCCGACGGTGATGATTTCCATATCCGATGGTGAGGGGAAGGGTTCGGCGCGGTCGATTCCCGGGTTCCATTTGTGCGAGGCGCTCAAGGAGTGCGAGGATCTGCTGATCAAGTATGGCGGGCACAAGTATGCGGCGGGGCTGTCGATCCGGCACGAGAATATTCCGGTGTTCCGCAAGCGGTTCATTGAGGTATCGAACCGCATACTCGACACCGAGGATGTGGTGCCGAAGATGATGATTGATGCCGAGATCGAGCTGGAGGAGATCGATGATCGGTTTATGGACGCGATTGAATCGTTCTCGCCGTTCGGGCCGCAGAACATGCGGCCGGTGTTCCTGACGCGCAACTGCGAGGTGATGGGCCAGCCGTACGTGGTGGGCCGCAATCACCTGAAGATGCGGGTGCGCAAGGGGGATGCGGTGTTTGATGTGATCGGTTTCGGATTTGGTGACATGGCCAGGATGATTTCCTCGCGCGGATGCCTGGTGGATATCGTGTATGTGGTGGAGTACAACACGTACAATGACGTCACGCGCAAGCAGATCCGGCTGAAGGATATCAAGCTGACCGCCGGAAGTGTCGGGCCGGGGCTGTAGTATGGATCTTCTTGCGGATTTCTACGCCGGCAGGATACGGGCGCTGTCGAAGATCATCAGCCGGGTGGAGAATGAGCGCGACGGGTACAAGGACCTGTTGGCGCGGCTGTATGGTGACGGTGGCCGGGCGGTGCGCATTGGTATCACCGGTCCGCCGGGGGCGGGCAAGTCGACGCTGGTCAACGGGCTGGTGCACCAGTTTCTGGCCCAGGAGAAAAGGGTGGGCATCGTGGCGGTAGACCCGACCTCGCCGTTCACGGGCGGGGCGCTTTTGGGGGACCGGGTGCGCATGAACGAGTTTCCCACTGACGGTAGTGTGTTCTTTCGGTCGATGGCGACTCGCGGCCATTCCGGGGGATTATCGGGGGCGACCAGCAATGTGAGTGTGGTGCTCGACGCGTTCGGATACGACGTGGTGATGATCGAGACAGTCGGTGTGGGGCAGGTGGAGCTGGACGTTATCGACAACTGCGATGTGGTGGTAGTGGTGCTGGTGCCGGAGTCGGGGGATGCGGTACAGACGATGAAGGCGGGGCTGATGGAGATAGCGCACGTGTTTGCGATCAACAAGGCGGACCGTCCGGGGGCGGAGGAGTTGCAGTACGATTTGCGTCGGACGCTGGAGCTTCGCCGGCGACAAGAGGGTGATTGGCAGATCCCGGTATTGCAGACGCAGGCGATTAGTCGGGGCGGGGTGGAGGCGCTGTTTGACACGATCGGTGAGTATTTGGATTTCAGTTGTGAGCGGGGCCTGTTCCAGCATCAGCGGCGGCGGCAGTTGCACAAGATGTTGCTGAATCTGCTGAGTCATCGTTTCCGCAGTGAGTTTATGCATCGGGTGAGCCAGGAGATGGATTTCGAGCAGTTGCTCGATGAGATAATCGCGCGACGGGCCAACCCGTATGAGGTTGGCGAGCAGTTGTTTGCGCGGTTTTCGTCATGACCCGTCCGGGAGCGTTCTTACCGCATGGCTGTTGACCACGTGATCCCTATCAGTAACTGTCGGACGTTTCGTGTGCGTCGGCATCAGTTGTGGCTCAAGCCGGTGGCGCGGGCTGCGTACTATCTTTTACGTTTAGTGTTTTATGTGTGACGGCGTTGTGTCGGGCGCGGTGCGGCCGGAATTAACATCTTGCCCGGCAGGCTGTTAGTATGCCGGAGTGCCGCCCGGCGGACCGCGTTGCCTCATAATAAAAGGTTACCGAAGCTCAGAGTCGTTTCCTCACATTCCTGGTTACCGAGACCAGTCGGAAGATAGCCTTGAGTTCTCTCTCAATTTGCTTCTTGAGCTTGAAGGGATCAA